>ERZ1034411.21-NODE-21-length-117454-cov-11.417184_pt1 | contig 117454 bp, 100 predicted proteins | sample MGYA00520583_ERZ1034411 | MGnify/ENA primary metagenome ERZ1034411 (study PRJEB33736, sample SAMEA104288481) | Azolla microphylla | place: Ecuador | collected 1982 | study: EMG produced TPA metagenomics assembly of the PRJEB19522 data set (Is there foul play in...
GCTGCTTGGCAGCGTCGCGCAAGCACATTGCCGGCTAAGCTCCGGAAGAGACTCGGGATTTCCATATGCGATAGCCCTGCCTCTCCAGGGGAGGGTAAGCGGAGTGCCGCGGCGAAGCTACCTTCCCAGCTCCGTCGCCTGCGCCACGCGATCGAAGCGCTCCAGCGTCATGATCGCATCGGCAAACTTCTCTGCGCGTGCGTTCAGCACCGGGCGGGCCAGCGTCAAAAACTTCTGCTGCATCGCCTGCGCATCGGGGAAAGACGTCGGCTCTCCGGACGGATCCGCATAGAGCCGCTCATGCACACCGTCGTCGGTGGTGATGCTGACGCGCGCGCCGAACGGATGGGTGCGGCCGATCTCGAGCCGGTCGTCCTGAACCACGTCGAACTTGTCGGCGAGCGCGTCGATCGCGGCATCGCCGAGGCGGTTGTAGTCGTCCCAACCGAACGAGCCCTGGTCGAGCGCGAGCGCGCCGGTGAAGAACATCGAGAACTGGCCGCCGACGATCGAGGTCGGATGCCGCTTGGTCGTGGCGTCGCCGGTCAGCGTGATGCCGTTCCGATGCAGGCCGATCTCGACGCGCTTGACCTGGTCGGGCGTCAGATTGTGCTCGCGCCGCATTGCGATCAGCGCGTCGATGGCGGCATGGGTGTAGCGGCAGCTCGGATACGGTTTGACGCCGATCTTCATGGTCTCATAGGTCTTGCCGAGCTCGGCGACCGCCTTGTCGGGATGCGCATCGTCGGTGTAGCCGGCGAGCAGGCCGTGCTTGCCCTCGACCGATTCCGAGGAGCCGACGAAATCGTTGCGCGCCAGCGTTGCGGCGATCACGCCGTTCATCGCGGCGGCGCCGACCTGATAGCGCTTGTTCCAGGCGCCGTTGACCAGGAATTGCAGCGAGCCCGCGGCCTGGCTGCCGGAGACGCCGAAGGCGGAGATGAGCTGCTGCTCGCTGAGGCCGAACAGCTTGCCGGCCGCCGCGGCCGCGCCGTAGGTGCCGGCAGTCGCGGTCGGGTGGAAGCCGCGCGCATAATGCGAGGTCGGGTCGAGCGCGTTGCCGAGCCGGCAGCAGACCTCATAGCCCGCCACGATCGCGGCCAGCACGTCGCGGCCGGAAGCGCCGACCATCTCGCCGACCGCGAAGGCAGCCGGAACCACGGGCGCGCTCGGATGCAGTGAGGAATCGGCGTGGGTATCGTCGAAATCGAGGGAGTGGCCGAGCGCGCCGTTGAGCAGCGCGGCAACCGCGGGTGTCCAGGTCTTGCTGTCGCCGAACACGGTGGAGTCGCCCTTGGTGTCGAGCGCCAGTGCCTCCAGCATTTTCAGCATCGACGGGGTCGATTCCGCCTCGCGCCGTGCCCGGATCGCGCTGCCGAGGAAGTCCAGCGTCAGCACCTTGGCGCGCTCCAGCACTTCCGCCGGAATATCCTGGTATTTCAGGTTGAAGACATAGGCGGCGAGCGTTGCGGTTTCGTGAGCCATCGTGTTTCCTCGTTTTGGCGCGCAAGTTAGGCGGGCTGATTTGGCCTTTCAAGCGGCCTTGGGGCCGCGGGTATCAGCCATGCTTTTGCCTGGCTTTGCGCGGTTTGGAGCGGGATATTCGGGCATGGCGTTCGCAGGGAAGCTGTTCGAGCGGATCAGGTCGCGGCGAACCCAATTGGGGCTCGCGATCCGGGTCACCGTGGCCGCGACCGCGGCCTATGCGATCGCCACCGCACTGCATCTGCTGTTGCCGCTCTGGGCGGTGCTGACCTCGCTGATCGTGACCCAGATGAGCGTCGGCCGCTCGCTGAAGGCCACGCGCGATTACATGCTCGGCACCATCGGCGGCGCGATCTATGGCGGTGCCATCGCGATCCTGATTCCCTATTCCAGCGAAGCCGGCCTGCTGGGCCTTCTCGTGCTCTCGGTCGCTCCGCTCGCCTTCATCGCCGCGATCAATCCGAGCCTCAGCGCCGCCACGGTGACGGCGGTCATCGTGCTGCTGGTTCCGACCATGCATCATTCTGATCCCATGACCTCGGCGATCGACCGCGTCAGCGAGGTTGGTGTCGGGGCGGTCACGGGCCTGCTGGTCTCGTTCCTGGTGCTGCCCTCACGTGCGGTGCGGCAGATCCGCGCCGCGGCGGCACAATTGCTCGAATTGATTGCGGATGCCTTCACCGAATTGCTCGCGGGCCTCACCCGCGGGCGCGACAACGACGCGCTGCACCGGATCCAGGATGGCATCGGGACCGCGATGGTCGGCATGAATGCCATCGGCGCCGAGGCCGAGCGCGAGCGCGCCGCGCGGCTGTCGAGCGGGCCCGACACCGGACCGCTGCTGCGCACCGTGCTGCGGCTGCGCCACGATGTCGTGATGATCGGCCGCGCCACCGTGGTGCCGCTGCCGGTCGAGGTGCAGATGCGGCTCGCCGCGCCCCTGACCGAGGTGTCCACCGTGATCGCGCGTTTCCTGCGCTCGGCCGCGGCCGCCTTGCGCGAAGGCGCCGGCGCGCCGCCGATCCATCCGGTCCACCTCGCGCTTCAGCACTACGCCGAGGCGGTTGCCGCCGTCCGTCAGGACGGCCTGATCCGCGGCCACGCGAGCGACACCGCCGAGCGCTTCTTCGCGCTCGGCTTCTCGCTGGAGCAGATGCACCAGAATCTGTGCGACCTCGATCGCGTCGTCGGCGAATGGTCGGAGGCGGCGAGCAGCAAGTTGGCGCGCGTGGCGGAGTAAGCTACCGCCTTTGCAGACCCTTGCCCTGCATGCGCCAGACCAGGAGGTCGATGCGGTCCTGGCCGAAAAACGGCTCGTTCTCGAACACGAAGGTGGGCACGCCCCAATGGCCTGATGCCGCGTGGTCCTTCTCGTTCTCCGCGATCACCTGCTCGTAGCGGTCCGGATCCCCGGTGATCGCGGCGTCCATCGCGGCGAGGTCGAAGCCCGCGTTTTCCGCTGCGCGCGCCAGATGATCGCCCTCGTTCCATCCCGCGACCGAACCGTCCCACAGCATGCGCGCGATCGCATAGGTGAATTCGAGCGCACGGCCCTCGAGCTGTGCCATGGCACCGAGCCGGGTCAGACGGTGGATGTAGGGCTGCTCGGAGGCGACGTCGAACGTCGTCTTGTCCTGCACGATCGGATCGGGCCGGGGAAAGCGGAACGGAATGCCCTCGTGTTGCGCGACGCGGGTGCTGTCGAGCACGACATAGCGAATGAAGTTCGGGCTGGCCTTCTTGAAGAATCCGGGCACGCGGACGGCGAGCGGATAGACCGGCCGCAGGTTCACCGCGAGATCGTATTGCTTGACGAGCTTGAGCGTCTTCGGCAGCGCCAGATAGCTGAACGGACTGCGGAAGGAGAAGAACAGATCGACCGACAGCGTCATCGGGCCGGCTCCACGATGCATCCCATCATGCTGCGGGCCACGAGCTTGTGGAACGGCACGATCAGCGAGAGATAGGCCCGCCCGAGCAGATTGTTGGTTCGCACCAATGTCGTCAAGGTCACCCGCCGGTCCGCCGCGTCGCCGGCGATGTCAATCACGACGCGGAAATCGAGATGGTAGTCGTCAAAGCCGGCGATCAGCCGCTCCGGTGTTTCGCTCAGGACTGGAAACAGGCCGACCATCCCGTGCGGCGCCGGAGCACCGTCGCCCGACGTCTTCAGTCCGAAGGGCTTCACCAGCACGTTGCGCAAGCGCGTCAGCGCTTCGATCCAGCGCGGCCCGTGCAGCACCATCCGTGTGCAGGCCTCGCGGGCACTCACGCTGGTCGCGCCGACCTCCGCGCGAAATGCGTCGATGAACTGCGCGCCCGCCAGCACCGTGCCGGCGTCGACATCAGGGGTGACTTCGCGGACCGTTGCGATCATGCCGCCAGTTTGCGCGTCAACATCCGGAAGCGCAAGATCAGCAGGCCGGCATAGACGAAGGTCCCCACCGAGAATCCGACCCAGACGCCGACCGCGCCCAACCCCGTGTGGAATGCAAGAATCCAGGCGACGGGAAAGGAGATGCCCCAATAGCCGATCGCGGCGAACACCAGCGTCATCCTTGTGTCGTTGAGGCCGCGTAGCGCGCCGCCCATGATGGTCTGGAGGCCGTCGGCGATGAAGAAGGTGGCGCCGACCAGCAGCAGCAGCGCGGTCAGCGCGACCGTGGGCGCGCTGGCTTCTCCGCTCCCGAAGAACAATCGGCCCAGCTCGTAACGACCGAGGATGATGGCAAGCGTCAGGGCCGAGACCAGCGCGATGCCGAGCACGGCGGCGGCCAGCCCGGCGCGCTTCACCGCCGCCGGATCGCCGCGGCCGAAGGCGTGGCCGACCCGCACCGTCGCCGCCATGCCGATGCCCAGCGGCACCATGAACAGCACGGCTGTGACCTGGAGCGCGATCTGGTGCGCGGCAATCGCGGTGGTCGAGATCAATCCCATCAGCAGCGCCGCCGAGGAGAACAGGCCATATTCCAGCAGCAGGGAAAACGAGATCGGCGCACCGACCGCGATCAGCTGCCGCATCAGCGGCCAGTCGATCCGCCACAGATGGGCGAGCGGGCGGTAGTCCACGAACGGCTTCCGCCATGCAGCGATGGCAAGAGTCGCGAGGAAGGTGCCGAGGTTGACGATCGTGGTCGCAAGTCCGGCGCCGAACAGGTCGAGCTCCGGCAGGCCGAACAGGCCGTGGATCAAGGCATAGACCAGCGCGGCATTGACCGGGATCGCGGCGACCGTGATCCACAGCGGCGCCTGCGGCCGGTTCACCGCGCTCATCATGCTGCGCAGCGCGATGAAGCCGAGTGCCGGCGCGATGCCCCAGGCGAGGCCGTTGAGATAGCGCTGGGCGAGTGCGGCCGATTGCGGCAGCTGGCCGAGCGCGATCAGGATCTGCTCGCCATAGAGCGGCGAGGCCATCATCGGCAGCGAGATCAGGAGCGCGACCCACAGCCCGACGCGCAGGGAGTGGCGGATGCGCCTGACGTCGCCGGCGCCGAATGCCTGCGCCGCCAGCGGCGACACCGCCGACATCAGTCCGAGCCCGAAGGTGAAGCTGACGAAATAGACCGTGTGCGCCAGCGCCGCCGCTGCCACCGCACCCTCGCCGAGTCGGCCGATCAGCGCGAGATCGGTCGTGATCATCGCGATCTGCCCGAGCTGCGTCAGCATCAGCGGCACGGCCAGCCGCAGCGTCTCGACGAATTCCTGCGCGAGATGGTTTTGCGGCACGCCGGCTTGCGGCTGCGAATGATGTTGGACGGTGTCGAGCATGGCGGCTCAATAGCACGTCCACGCGACGAAAACATGGCTCGTGAGAACGAGAGGCGAGGACGCTCTATCCTCTCGCTCGGTCTCGTAGGGTGGGCAAAGGCGCGTTAGCGCCGTGCCCACGTCCTATCGATGATCGAGAGAAATCGTGGGCACGCTACGCTTTGCCCACCCTACGACACTGTCGTCGGGGAGAGGTCTCCCAAATCACCCCTTGCGCTCCGGCACGCGCTTGATCTTCGCGCCCAGCGCGTTCAGCCGCTCCTCGATACGCTCGTATCCGCGCTCGATCTGGTCGGCGTTGTTGATGGTTGAGGTGCCCTGGGCGCACACGGCCGCCAGCAGCATCGCCATGCCGGCGCGGATGTCGGGCGAGGTCATGGTGGCGCCGTGCAGGCGACTGGGGCCGGCGATGATCGCGCGATGAGGATCGCAGAGAACAATTCTTGCGCCCATCGCGATCAGCTTGTCGACGAAGAACATCCGGGATTCGAACATCTTCTCGAACATCAGGATGACGCCCTCGCATTGCGTGGCGGTGACGATCGCGATCGACATCAGATCGGCCGGGAAGGCCGGCCAGGGCTGGTCCTCCAGCTTCGGCACGTGGCCGCCGAAATCGTCCTGGATCTTCAGCGTCTGGTTCGAGGGCACGATGAGGTCGTCACCCTCGACGCGGCAGACGATGCCGAGCCGCTCGAAACCCATGCGGATCGAGCGCAGATGCTCGACGCCGGCGCGCGTGATGCGCAGCGGCGAGCGCGTCACGGCGGCAAGGCCGATCAGCGAACCGACCTCGATGTGATCGGGCTGGATCCTGTAGGTCGCGCCCCCCAGCGTCGCCGGCCCGTGCACGATCATGGTGTTGGTGCCGATGCCCTCGATTCTCGCGCCGAGCGCGACGAGGAAATTGGCGAGGTCCTGCACATGCGGCTCGGAGGCGGCGTTGCGCAAATAGGTGACGCCGTTCGCGGCGACCGCTGCCACCAGCGCGTTCTCGGTCGCGGTCACGCTCGGCTCGTCCAGGAACACGTCGGCACCGGCGAGCTTGGCCGCGCGGAATTCGAGCCGGTCGGTTGCGGTGACCTTCGCCCCCAACTGCTCCAGCGCCAGCACATGCGTGTCGAGCCGGCGGCGGCCGATGACATCGCCGCCGGGCGGCGGCAACATCACCTCGCCGCAGCGGGCGAGCAGGGGGCCCGCGAGCAGGATCGAGGCGCGGATGCGCACGCACAGCTCGGGGTCGAGATCGGCGGCGCGGATGCTCTTGGCGTGGATGTGAAGCGTATTGCGGGCGGTCCATTCCGCGGATGCGCCGACGGAGCGGATCAGCTCGACCAGCGTCTCGGTGTCGCGGATGCGCGGCACGTTCTCCAGCGTCACCGGATGTTCGGTGAGCAGGGCCGCGGCAATGATCGGCAGCGCCGAATTCTTGTTGCCGGACGGCTCGATCGAGCCCGAGAGCCGGTGACCGCCCTCGACGATGTATTGGATGGGCGCCACGGGGATTTCTCCGTCCTGATGGGTTGGGGCGGGCTGCTTTGGAGGCGGAAACTATAGGGAATTGAGCGCGGTAGCAATTGCGCTGGCTGCGGCTTCCGGGGCCGCCGGCGGCCTTTCGCGGGAGCCTCAGAGCAGGCCGATGATATTCCCCACAACATAGAGGATCGCGATCAGGATCAGCGCGCCGATCATGACGAAGGAGATTTCGATCGCGATGGCGCCGGTGCCGAGGATGGCCGCGACGCCGGCGAGGAGCCGTTCCTCCCTAGAGATCAGCGAGAGGACAGACAGCAGGATGGCGAGCAGGCCGAGCGAGATCGCGGTGGCGGATGCTGTTTCGCTCCAGCTGCGCCCTGCGGATTTCTCGACCTTCGGCGCCTGGTATTCGATTCCCTTCACGCGCGCCATCACGCGGTCCTTGATGCGATGGCCGGTGTCGACGATGACCTGGTCCGCCGGCGGCGGCGGAAACACCATCGGCACCACCCAATGCGGCAACACGGCCGCCATCAGCGCCAGCACGCCGACGATGCTTCCGATGATGCCGAGGCGGCGGGATGGCGCGGCGGAGCTGGTCGTTGCAGAGGCGGTCATGGCGTGACACTTCCGGGCCGGAATTGGCCTTGGATCATGCCACTTCGTCGCGACGGCGGGTGGAGAGGTTCAGGGAGTTGCGGCGGGCAGGCGGGAGAGGTCCGCTGCGCTTCAATTGCGGAACAAATTGATGACGCCACCCTCGCCTTTGACTTCGAAATACATCAGGTCGATGTAGATCGCGGCCGCAAGAACCAGCGCTCGTTCATCTTCCGTCAGGCTGCGTTCCAGAAACTCGACCAGAAAATTGTCGCGGTCGGTGAACAGCTCGGAGCCAAGGCCGGACCATTTCTTCGCAACGCGCGCCTGCTCTCGCCCGCCGCGCATGAACGGAAAGGTCCATACGCGCCACCATGGCGAGCTGACTTCGAGCACGACGCGCCCCTGCGCATCCTGCACATGGAAGGTCTTGGTGAGAATCGAAAACTGACGTTCGATGGTTCCGATGAGGCGGCCGTCGCGCGAACGCAGCTCCAGACATTGAAAGAACCAGCGGAAGGGATGAATCCCGTGCATCACCGGCTGTCGGGCGCCATCGAAAAAATGAACCTCAAAGGAGCGCCAATGCCCAAATGCCTGACGCCACAAAAAGCCGAGAATTCCCTTTTGCTGTTCGGCTGCATAAAGCAGATCGCGCCCATTTTCGTCGCGGATGCGATATTTGTTGCGGGTTTCGAGGCCGAAGAGTTCGGCCATTTCGAAGACCTGCTGCACATACATTCGGTGCTGGTCAGCTAAAATCGGCAACATTCGCTCGGACCTCTTCCAGTGCCAGCTACGCCATTTTGTCGCGGTGGCCGGTGGGGAGGTTCAGGGGCGGTGTCGTCATGAAGGTGGTGCGCCCCCTCTCCCGCTTGCGGGGGAGGGCTGGGGTGGGGGTGTCCCCGCATCGGGATTGTCGAGAAATGCAGCGGCTGTCCCTGGTGGCGAGAGCCCTCACCCGCCGCGCTCTGCAAGCGCGTCGGCCTCTCCCGCAAGCGGGAGAGGCGAAACAAGCCTCAGATATCGATCGTCGCGCTCAGCGAATGTTCCTGGATGAAGTCGCGGCGCGGCTCGACCACGTCGCCCATCAGCTTGGTGAAGATGTCGTCGGCCTCGTCGACTTCCTTGACCTTCACCTGGAGCAGCGAGCGCACTTCGGTGTCGAGCGTGGTCTCCCAGAGCTGCTCGGGGTTCATCTCGCCGAGACCTTTGTAGCGTTGCAGCGTGATGCCCTTGCGCCCGGAATCGGTGACCGCCTCGAACAGGTCGGACGGACCGTGCACCACGTGCTCGATATCCTTGCGCCGCAGCTTGCCGGAGCGGGCATAGACATCCTGGAGTTTTGGCGCGTACTCGTCGAGCTTGCGGGCTTCGACCGAGCCCAGCAGCGCATCGTCGATGACGGCCGCTTCCCTGACGCCGCGCACGGTGCGCTCGAACAGGAAGCCCTGGCCTTCGACGAATTGGCCGACCCAGCCGCGCTCGACCTCCTCGGCCTGGCTGTCCAGCCGGGTCGCAATGTACTGCGCGGCGGCCGTGGCGTTCTCGGGGTTGCCGTAGACCGACTTGTTCAGCACGCCGGTGATGGCCGCCTGCTCGACCACCTTGCGGTTATAGCGGCTGTGCAGGTTGCGCAGGATGCTGCGAACGACGCGGGCATCGTCGACCAGCGCGCGCAGGTCGCGTCCTGAGCGGTCACCGCCGGTGCCGGGGATATACACGCAGTCGTCGAGGCCGGCGTCGATCAGATAGTCTTCCAGCGCCCGCTCGTCCTTCAGGTACTGCTCGGACTTGCCGCGTGAGACCTTATAGAGCGGCGGCTGGGCGATATAGAGATAGCCGCCGTCGATGATGTCGCGCATCTGCCGGTAGAAGAAGGTCAGCAGCAGCGTGCGGATGTGGGCGCCGTCGACGTCGGCGTCCGTCATCACGATGATCTTGTGATAGCGCAGCTTCTCGACCGAGAATTCGTCGCTGATGCCGGTGCCGAGCGCGGTGATCAGCGTGCCGATCTGTTCCGACGACAGCATCTTGTCGGGGCGGACGCGTTCGACGTTCAAGATCTTGCCGCGCAGCGGCAGCACCGCCTGGAATTCGCGGTTGCGGCCCTGCTTGGCGCTGCCGCCTGCCGAGTCACCCTCGACGATGAACAGTTCCGACTTGGCCGGATCCTTTTCCTGGCAGTCAGCGAGCTTGCCGGGCAGCGAGGAGACCGAGAGCGGGCTCTTGCGCGTCAGCTCGCGCGCCTTTCGCGCAGCTTCACGCGCGGCGGCGGCCTGGATCACCTTGCCGACGATCATCTTGGCTTCGGTCGGGTGCTCCTCGAACCATGCCTGCAGCGCCTCATTGAGCACGTTCTCGACCACGGGGCGCACTTCCGAGGACACCAGCTTGTCCTTGGTCTGCGACGAGAACTTCGGATCGGGCACCTTCACCGACAGCACGGCGGTGAGGCCTTCGCGGCAGTCGTCGCCGGTCAGCGCGATCTTTTCCTTCTTCGCGTTGGCCTCGGCGTAGCCGTTGACCTGGCGCGTCAGCGCGCCGCGGAAGCCGGCCAGATGCGTGCCGCCGTCGCGCTGCGGGATGTTGTTGGTGAAGCACAACACGTTCTCGTGGTAGCTGTCGTTCCACCACAGCGCCGCCTCGACGCCGATGCCGTTGGCTTCCGAGCGCACCATGATCGGCGTCGGCACCAGCGCCTTCTTGTTGCGGTCGAGATATTTGACGAATTCCTCGACGCCACCGGAATAGTGCATCTCCTCGCGCTTCTCGACGGCATGACGCATGTCGGAGAGGATGATGTTGACGCCGGAGTTGAGGAAGGCGAGCTCGCGCAGACGGTGTTCGAGCGTCGCGAAATCATATTCGATGTTCTTGAAGGTCTCGGTCGAGGCCAGGAACGTCACCTCGGTGCCGCGCCGGCCCGGCGCATCGCCGACCACCTTGAGCGGCGCCACGGCATCGCCATGGGCGAACTCGATATAGTGCTCCTTGTCGTCACGCCAGATCCGCAAGCCGAGCTTGCTGGACAGCGCGTTGACGACGGAGACACCGACGCCGTGCAGACCGCCGGAGACCTTGTAGGAATTCTGGTCGAATTTTCCGCCGGCGTGCAGCTGGGTCATGATGACCTCGGCCGCCGAGATGCCTTCGCCCTTGTGAATGTCGACGGGAATGCCGCGGCCGTCGTCGCGCACGGTGACGGAATTGTCGGCATTGAGCACGACGTCGACGCGCGTGGCGTGGCCCGCCAGCGCTTCGTCGATCGCGTTGTCGACGACCTCGTAGACCATGTGGTGCAGGCCCGAGCCGTCGTCGGTGTCGCCGATATACATGCCGGGGCGCTTGCGGACGGCATCGAGACCCTTGAGCACGCGGATCGATTCCGCACCGTATTCGCTCGGATTGGAGGGCTCGTTTTCGGCAGCGGGCTGCCGAGCAGGTTCTGTCATGAGAGGCCTTCGAGATGTCGCCCGAATCAGCGGCGCAAAAGGCGCTGATTTGCGAGCTATTTGTGCCATGAAAGCGGGATTGCGCCTAGCGCAAAGTATGCTGCCGCAACCCTTTGAGGAAATGGGGTTTTTTGGTCGGCTTTCAAGGCGCGCGAAGGCCGATTTCGGGCCCCGTGAAAAGCCCGATTCGAGACCCGTTTTGGGCCCTCAAAGGCGTGGATTTTGCGGGGGCCCGGAAGCCTCTTCCACGGCGCCCTGCTGCCGCAGAGCGGCCCGTGGGTTCAATAGATCTGGTCGGACTTGCCGTCATCGTCGCTGAGCCTCAGGAACCACGCCTGGCCCGCGGCCAGTGTGATGGAATCGGTATGCACCAGATGACCCGAGACGTGCAGCTCGTAGGGATAGGTGCCGGGTGGCAAGTCCAGCGTTTGCGGATGATTTACGCCGCCCGCGATCTTGATGGTTTGATCGTTGATCGCGAGCGAAGCCACGTCGGGAACGCGATAGCCGAAGATCAGCCGTGCTTGTCCTGGCACTGGCAGGAAGTTGGCCCTGGCCGCGGCCTCCGTATTTCGCTGCACGAGGTCGACAATGGTCTCGCCCTTGGCACGATCAAGCGTCAGCGTGCCCGGCCCCTTCGGGGAAGCGAACACGAGCAGGGCACGATCTGCGGCGATGACCGCACCATCAGGCTTTTCCTGCCAGCCGCGCTTGCCAAGCTCTGCGCGGTAGAAGGCGAGGACGTCGTTGAGCTCGGCGGGCACCTCGGCTTTGAGCTCGAGCCGGAGCGGGACGTCGACGCCGTTCACGCGCGTGCTGCTGAAGCTCGAGTGGCTGGCTCGCGTCGGCACGGGCATGTCTGCGTGGGCATCTGCTGCGGTCAGCGGCTCCTGCGAGCAGCTCGCAAGCAGAGCGAGGCCGCAAACCAACAGCCGCCGTCGTGCCGGGACCCTCGTCCCGCGCCTCAACTTCGTCATGCCCGTTCTCCAGGGATGCCGCGCGTCCTGATCGTCGCGCGACGCAGCGGCAGCGACCCGGTCGCCGCCACCTCATCGACTAGAGCGCTTTCGAGCAAAGTGGACACCGGTTTGCGTGAAGAAAACGCGTCAAAACAAGAATCTAGAGCTTCGGTTCTGATTCAATCAGAACCGAAGCTCTAGTCGCCCTGCGAACTCGCCGGGTTCAACCCGGCCAGTACCGCACAGGGGTATCAGTACATCTGCAGCGGCAGCACATCTCCATCAGGACCCACCATGAGGCCCCATGCGTCGCCGGCGGCGACCGTCAGGGTGTCGGTGCGGGCGGGACGCCCCGATACACGCAGCGCGTACTGGTACTTGCCGGGCGGCAGATCGAGCATCGGGCCCTTCGGCGATTGCGGGCCACCGGCGCCGGCCGCGATCCTGACGGTTTGCTTGTTGATCGTGAACGAGGCTTCCTTTGGCCCGATATTGCCCAACATCACCTTGGCCTGGCCAGCCTTCGGCATGATGTCGGCCTTGGCGGCGGCATCCGGATTCTTCTGCGCCAGATTGACCGTGGTCTCGTTCCTGGCGCGACCGAGCTTGAGGACGGCCGGGCCTTGCGGCGAGGTGAAGTCGATCTGCGCGCGCTCCGCGGACACAGTCGCGCCGTCGGCCTTTTCCTGCCAGCCGAGCTTGGAAAGCTCCGTGCGGTAGAATGCCAGCACGTCGCTCAGCGGGGCCGGGATGCTGGCTTCCAGCTCACGGCGGAACGGCGTATCCGTGCCCGGCAGCTTGGTGGTGGCGAGCGAGGTCGACGATCGCTGGGTCGGCACTGGCAGCTGGGATTCGGTGTCGGGCTTGAGCGGCTCGGCGGATTTCGCCTGCACCTCCGGAATGGGGGCCGGCTTGGCTGCCGCCATCACCAGCGCCGATCCGCTCGCGCTGACATTCACCCTTGGGCCCATCTGCATCACGGTCATCGAGATCGACTTGCCGCCCTTGGAAAATTCCATCACCGCCATGTTGGGTTGATTGATGACGGAGGGCTGCTCCTTCCAGCCGGCGGGCTTGAGCGAGGCGCGGTAGAACGCGGTGACCGCCTTGACGCTCGAGGTGGAGGAGAATTCGAGGTGGCCGCCGTCGCCTTCGAATTTCACGCCCTCGGCCGTCTCGGGCAGCGGCACCGGCGTCTTGCTGTCGGCAAGCGCGCCAAGCGGCGCATCGGACAGCGCGGCCGCCTGCACCTTGCGCCGCGCTTCGTCGGCGGCGATGACTTGCTTGGCCATCGCCTCGGCATCCTTCATGAACCTCTCGTCCGCTTCCTTCTTCGCCCTGGCGCGGGCGGCGAGGGCGGATTCCTTCACCCGTGCGGTCAGGCTGACCATGGTGAAATCATATTTGCGGCCGAGCCGGAGCAGGCCGGTTTCATCAGTGTTGGAGATCTTGATCGCCACTTCGTCGCCGGGCGCGAGCGGCGCGCTGCCGTCCTCCTGCCAGCCGCGCGCGGCGAGCTCGCGATGATAGAACGCGAGCACCGCGGGCAGTTCGGCCATCGCGGCGGCCGACATTTCGCGCTTGTTTGAGTTCGCGCTGCCGAGGCCTCGCGCCGTCTTGGTCGGATTCGGCCGCGGCAGGCCGGCAACATCGCTATCGGCGCTGAGATCGACCGGGAGCACGAACGGCGCGATCCGGATGTCGACATCAGTCCGGCCGTCGTCGCGGCGCGTGAGCGTTAGCATCACCGGCTTCTGCTTGTAGAACTGCGTCGTGTCGCCCTCGGGATGGTCGTAGAAGGCGCGCACGCCGTTCGGAACGGTCTCCTCGATGCCTGCCGTCGTCCAGCGCGCCGCCGATTCAGCCGTGAGCTTGCGCCAGCCGATCGCCTCCATCTGGCTGGCGTAGAACGCCGACGTGGCATCGAGCGCGCCGGGGGCGATGCAGCCGAGATAGGGCCTGGTGCCGTCGAATACGAGGTCGCTCGCGCCGTCGGGGAACGGCACGTTCGAATAGATCCGGTCGGTCGTGTAATAGACCATGGATTGGTCAGGCCGGCCGAGCGCCTGCGTGAAGTGAACGGACAGGCCCTGCCGTCCCTTCTTGAATTTCAGCGTGGTGCTCTTCTCCTCCAGCGGCAGCACATAGGGCACCCAGCCATCGGCGATCAGGAGCTTTCGCACCGCCTGCGACGTCACGGCTGGCGGCGTCGGCACGCGATATTCGACGCGGTAGGGATCGGGGCGCGAGGTATCCTCCACGGCGCCTTCGAGTTGCGGCAGCCCGTGGACGTCGACGATGCCCCCGTCGGCGCCGGCCGCGACCGAGCAGCTCGCCACCAGGAAGAGGCCGCATGCAAGCAGCCGCCATCGTGCCGGGACCTGCGTCCCGCGCGTCATCCTCGACATCGTTTCGTCTCCAGGGGCGTGGCGCGGCGCATCGGCTCGCGCGCAATTGCAGGCTGCGACACCGTCGGCGCGGCCTCTGACCAGAAGTCGCGGCAGGAACCCGCGAGGTTCAAAGACCGTTCAGGCCTTAGTAGAGCTGAAGCGGTGGCCAGGCGTCTCCATCGCGCCCGACCGTGAGCTCCCAGGTATCGCCGGCTGCAATGGTGAGAACCTTCGTGCTGGCTGAATGATCCGGCACGCGCAGCTCGTAGGAATATTCGCCGGGCGCCAGATCCAGCGATACGGCATGGCTGCCGGCGGCACGCTTGACGGTTGTCGCGTTGATCGTGAGCGCGGCATCCGTCCCGCTGATATTGCTGAACACCAGTTTCGCCTGGCCGGGCTCGGGCAGGACGTTCGCCCGGATTGCCGCATCGGCGTTCTTCTGCACGAGGTGGATCGCGGTGCCGCTGTCCTTGCGGGCGAGCTCCAGTGCGGCAGGCCCGAGCGGGGAGGCGAAGGCGAGCTGGACGTGATCGGCTGCGACCATCGCGCCGTCGGGCTTTTCCTGCCAGCCGAGCTTTCCAAGCTCCGTGCGATAGAAGGTGAGGACGTCGCCGAGCTCTGCGGGCACGCGGGCTTCGAGCTGTGTCCGCAGCGGGGTTTCGACGCCGGGCATCACGGTCGTGTGGATGCCGCGGTAGCTGAAGCGGGTCGGCGCGGGCAGCTTGGCATCGGGGTCAAGCGTGAGTGCGGCCGAGAACAGCGGCGGCAGATTGGACACGAAGGCGCCGGCGCTCGCCGCGAGCAGGCAACTTGCGAGCAGCGCAAGGCCGCACGCAAACAACTGCCATCGTGCCGGAGCTTGCGCCCCATGCTTCACCGTCGCCATGCCGATGCTCCAAGATCAGTGCGAAGAACAGCGCGGGTGTCCGAGATATCCGCGCGAGGGGCCGCGTGTTGTGGCCTCATGCAGCTAGTCGCTGACGGAAACAAGCGGGTTCAATGCCGCCACTAGCGGCGGGCGGAGACTCGTCCGCTCTCGACGTCAAACACTTCGCCTCCCGCGCCGATCTCGGCGAAGGCCGCCGGGTCGGCGCCGGTCAGCCAGACCTGCGCGCCGAGCTTCTTCAGCTCGTCGAACAGCGCCGCGCGCCTGTTCGGATCGAGATGCGCCACGACCTCGTCGAGCAGCAGCAGCGGCACGATGCCGGTCATCTCGGCGACCAGGCTCGCATGCGCCAGCACGAGGCCGATCAGCAGCGCCTTCTGCTCGCCGGTCGAGGCGTCGCGCGCCGGCATGCTTTTCGGCGCATAGACCACCTGGAGGTCGGTGAGATGCGGGCCGTCGGTGGTGCGGCCGGCGATGGCATCGCGCGGACGGTTGTCGCGCAGGATCTGGCGGTAGCGGTCCTCGACCGAGGTCGCGGTCTCGGTCAGCAGCGCATTCTCCATCCAGCCGTCGAGCGCGATTTGAGCCGAGGGAAAGGCGGAGGCCTGCGCGCGCGCGTTGAGCATGCCGGTCAGCCGCGCCGCGGTCTGGCCGCGCGTTGCCGCCACCGCGACCGCAAGCTCGGCAGTCTCGCGCTCGATCGCGTCACACCAATGGTCGTCGTAATTGCGCGTCTCGAGCAGGCGGTTGCGCGAGCGCAAGGAGCGCTCCAGCGCGTTGATGCGGCTGGAATGCTCGTTGTCGATGGCGAGCACCAGGCGGTCGAAGAAGCGCCGGCGCTCGGAGGCGGCGCCCATGAACAGCCCGTCCATCGCCGGCGTCAGCCAGACCATGCGGATGTGGTCGCCGAAGGCACTGGCCGAACCCACCGGCTCGCGGTCGATGCGGCAGCGTCGGGTGACGGCGCTATCGGCGCGCGGTGGCTCGATTCCGGTGCCGAGCGTCGCCAGCCCCAGCGCACCCTCGACCTGCGCCGCCACCGCCCAGGAGCCGTCGCCCTGGTTGTCGGCGACGTCCTCCAGCGTGGCGCGCCGCAGGCCGCGCCCGGGTGAGAGAAACGAGATCGCCTCGATGCAATTGGTCTTGCCCGCCCCATTCGGCCCGACCAGCGCCACCAGGTCAGCCGCCGTCTCGAGCCCCCCCGCCCGATAATTGCGAAAATGCGTCAGCGTCAGGCGATGAATGCGGGAGGGGATCATGTCACTCTGTCATTGCCGGGCTTGACCCGGCAATCCATCGCCCGCATCAGCGGGCAATTTCATCATATAGGTCTTGCCACGCGGGATTGCTCTTCACGATCAGATCGATCTTCCACTCGCGCGACCAGTGCTTCATGTTCTTTTCGCGCTGGAGGGCAGCGGAAATCGTATCGTGTGCCTCGAAATAGACCAGGGTCTTCACCTCGTAGCCCTTGGTGAAGCCGTCCGCCAGGCCTTCACGGTGCTCATAGACGCGTCTGACCAGATTGTTGGTGACGCCGACGTAGAGTGTTCCACCGGGCTTGCTGGCGAGGATGTACACCCAATAAGTCATCTTGTTTGATGGATGGCCGGGTCAAGCCCAGCCATGACGAGAAGAGAAAAAAGCCCCTCACACCCGCATCGGCATCAGCACGTACAGCGCGCTCTTGTCGTCGCGGTCCTGCACCAGGGTCGGCGAGCCCGGGTCGGCGAGCTTGAGCGTTGCGACGTCGCCTTCGATCTGGGCGGCGATGTCGAGGAGGTAGCGGGAGTTGAAGCCGATATCGAGGGCGTCGGAGGCGTATTCGACCTCCAGCTCTTCGGTCGCGCTGCCGGAATCCGGATTGGTCACCGACAGCACCAGCTTGCCCGGCGACAGCGACAGCTTGACCGCACGGCCGCGTTCGCTGGAGATGGTGGAGACGCGGTCGACCGCGTTCTCGAAGTCCTTCTTGTCGACGACGAGCTCCTTGTCGTTGCCTTGCGGAATGACGCGGCCGTAATCGGGGAAGGTGCCGTCGATCAGTTTCGAGGTCAGCACGACGTTGCCGATGGTGAAGCGGATCTTGGCCTGCGACAGCTCGATCGTCATCTCGGCGTCGGTGTCCTCGATCAGGCGCTGCACCTCGCCGACGGTCTTGCGCGGCACGATCACGCCGGGCATGCCCTCGGCGCCCTTGGGCTGCACCAGGTCAAGCTGGGCGAGGCGGTGGCCGTCGGTGGCGACGCCGCGCAGGGTTGCGGCCTTGGCCGAGCCGGCCGCGTGCAGATAGATGCCGTTGAGATAATAGCGCGTCTCTTCGGTCGAGATCGCGAACTGGGTGCGGTCGATCAGTCGCTTGACGTCCTTGGCGGCGAGCGAGAAGGAATGCGACATGTCGCCGGCGGCCAGGTCCGGGAAATCATTCTCGGGGAGTGTCTGCAGCGTGAAGCGCGAGCGGCCGGCGCGGATCGCCAGCACGGCGCGATCGCCGTCGGCCTCCAGCACGATCTGCGAACCATCCGGCAGCTTGCGCACGATGTCGTAGAACATGTGTGCCGGCACGGTCGTGGAACCCGCGGTCGCGGTTTCCGCCGGAAGCGTCTCCGTCACCTCGAGGTCGAGGTCGGTCGCCTTCAGCGACAATTTGGCGTTCTCGGCGCGGACCAGCACGTTGCCGAGGATCGGAATCGTGTTGCGGCGTTCGACCACGCGGTGGACATGGCCCAGTGACTTCAGGAGTTGCGCGCGTTCGACCGTAACCTTCATTGCACTACTCGCCCGATCCCCAAGAGAACTTCACGGAAAACATCATGTCGTAGAAGCCTGGCGGTCGAAAGGCCCGCCGCGGCACCGATGACCCCGCAAGGCCAGGGTCATCCAACCGATATGACCAAAGCCGTCAGGGTCGCGCAAGGTGGCGCGGAAAGCCATCCAGTTCAAGGGATTGGGGGCCAGTTCCCCACGATTTACAGCTCAAAACGAAGCCGTCGCCCCGGCACAGCTCCACTCCCTCGGCCCGCTTGCGGGGGGCGGGACGAGCTACGCTCGCTCTGAGAGGGTTGGGGTGAGGAGAGTTTCCGCGGGGGAGGTGAGAGTTGGACTCGCGGAGAGTCCCCCCTCACCCGAATTCGATCTGCGATCGAATTCGACCTCTCCCCGCAAGCGGGGAGAGGTGACAGAAATAGGCGTTTATTCCTGAAGCTGGCGCTTCAGCGACTCCACTTCCTCCGACAATGCGGTGTCCTTGGAGACCAGGGCCTCGATCTTGCGCACGGCATGCAGCACCGTGGTGTGGTCGCGCCCGCCGAAGCGGCGGCCGATCTCGGGCAGCGAGCGCAGGGTCAGCGTCTTGGCGAGATACATCGCGACCTGGCGCGGGCGCACCACATTGGCGGTGCGGCGCGACGACAAGAGGTCGGAGCGGCTGACGTTATATTGCCGCGCCACCACGCGCTGGATGTCCTCGATCTTGATCCGCTTCGGCTCCGAGGGGCGGACCAGATCGCGCACCTCGCGCTCGGCCATCTCCAGCGTCACCGGCTGGTTGTTCAGCTTCGAGTGAGCGAGAAGCCGGTTGATCGCGCCTTCGAGGTCGCGGCCGTTATGGGTGATGGTGCGCGCGAGATAATGCAGCACTTCCTCGGGTACGTCGAAAGTCGCATGATGGGTGCGGGCGGCTGCGACGCGCGATTTGAGAATGCCGTGCCGCAGCTCTTCTCCGAGCGAGCCCATCTCGACCACGAGGCCGCCGGCAAGCCGCGAGCGGACGCGGTCATCGAGGCTTTCGAGGTCGGACGGCGGACGGTCGGCCGCGATCACGACCTGGCGGCCGGCGTCGATCAGCGCGTTCAGCGTGTGACAGAACTCGGCCTGGGTCGACTTGCCCTGCAGGAACTGCAGATCGTCGATGACGAGCACGTCGATGCCGCGCAGCGCTTCCTTGAACGCGAGCGCCGTCTGCGTCTTCAGCGCGGCGACGAAGCCGTACATGAATTTTTCTGCCGTGAGATACAGCACCTTGCGCTCGTTGCCGGAATTGCCGGCCCAGGTCACGGCCTGGAGCAGGTGCGTCTTGCCGAGGCCGACGCCGGCATGGATGTAGAGCGGGTTGAACATCACGGGGTCGCCACGGCGACCTTCCGCGACCTGACGCGCAGCCGCATGGGCCAGCGTGTTGGAGCGGCCGACGACGAAGCTGGCGAAGGTCAGGCGCGGATCGAGCGGCGAGCCGCCGAGCGCGTCGTGATTGGCCGAGACCGGCGCGGTCGCGGTCGAGCGCAGCTCGGGCGCGGGCGCACGGCGCGTCTCGACCGGCGCAGGGGCTTCCTTCGGCTGCACCACGGGGCGCACCGCAGAGCGAACGGTGAGATCGATACGATGCACTTCCGGCATCTCGGCCTGCCAGCACGACAGCACGCGCTCGGCGTAATGGGCCTGGATCCAGCTCTTCAGAAAGCGCGTGGGCACCGAGAGACGCACGCTCTCGTCCTGCACGCCTTCGAGATCCATGCGTGCAAACCAGCTCGTGTAGACGTCTTCGCCAACGTTCGAGCGCAGCCGGCTCTTCACGCGTGACCAGCGATCCTGTTCCATTGTCATCGTCAGAAAACTTCTCTTGAGAGATAAGGTTGCGTGGTGAGCGCCATGCAGGGCTTCCTGTCATGGCGCGACCTCAAGCGAGTCCATCATCAGGCATGGCTCGACCGTTCGGCGGAATGCGCCGCGGGTCAGATCAGCGATGTCGGAGATGGAGAGTTCGCGAGGTCAGCGCGTACTCGACGCGCCCTCGCACGTCGGAGGCTGAACGCAGGACGGATCGGAGACGGCATCGTTGAACGATGGAACTTGTGTCAATACCGCGTTGAATCCGTAGGACATGATACCTCCCCGTCCCGCCGTGATCGCTCACGGCAAGGTCCTGCGTGTGAAAGACAACCGCCCCTGAAACGCTTCAGTCGCAGATGTCCCGCCCGTCTGTACTAGTCGTCCGCTCGGCTTCGCCGCCTTGCGTGCCGGGGCAGCTTCGCGATGTCTCTCATGCGCGCCAGGCGCGAGGCGGGAAGATCCCGCTTGGAGACATTCAGACAAAGAACTACCGTTCCCATATTGCTATGGGTTTTGGATCCGACATCGCTTTTTGAAGCGTCGCCTACGTGCACACCGCCGCCGATTTGCACGCTCGCCCCGTTTCCTAAACCGCGCTGGTCTGAAGATCGTGGGCGCCGCTGACGACTTAAGGAATACACTAAGCGGAAAGACTCGCAACGAATTGATTCACACTTGAGCCACCAAAAAAACTTGACCTCGGTTAATGCCGCGCGCGACTTGTGCACAGGCTTCGGAGCAAGTTTTTGGATTCGTGCACAGAATCGAAAATGCCGCGCCTCATGTGACAATTCTCCGCCACCGCCAATTTTTTTTACAAATTTGTCACGCACTCGACGCGTGGGGCGATTTTTCCAAATGCTTGCGGGCACTATGTCGATAAGTGATTAGCGAGACATCGTTTTTTGAGTCTCGTTTCACAGGGTAACTCCATCGCGAGATGTGTTCCGGTGAATCTACGGTGTGCAGAACTCTTGCGCGCGCGAATTCAACTTAAGCCCGCCGCACAAGGGTTTTCGCAACGCAGAAAGTTTCCGCTGTTGCACGACATCGGCAGGTAGAACTACGGAACGAAGAATAGCGCAGGCGGTGCGAACCTTCCAATCGAAGATTGATCGCGACGTGACCGCTTGCGTGAATATGACCGCAACAAAAAAGCCCGGCGCGATGCCGGGCTGTTTGACGTGTGCGATGTTCGATCGATCGGCCGACCGACTGGTCCGCGATTGCTCGAGCCAGTTACTTGGGTCGTTACTTGGCGAGCTTGGAGATCTGTGCGGTGAGGCGCGAGACTTTGCGGCTGGCGTTGTTCTTGTGAATGATGTTGCGCTGGGCGGCACGCATCAGGGCGGGCTCGGCATTCGCCAGCGCCTTCACGGCAGCGGCGCGATCGCCGGTCGCGATGGCTTCCTCGACGGTGCGCACGGCGCCGCGCATCTGGGTGCGGCGCGACTTGTTGACGGCGGTGCGGCGGGCGATCTTGCGCGTCGCTTTCTTGGCGGAAGTGGTATTGGCCATGGTCTCAATATCCTTTGCGGGGTCCGGTCGCGTCTTGGTCGGGTAGCGCCGGCTTGCTTGACCGCGGAATCGACGCTCGGATTTAGGGTGTTCGGTTGCTGGCCGTCCCCGGAACATGAGGCTTCAAAAAGCCTGCAACTGCTCAAAGAACAGCGGCGGCAGGATTGCGCCCGCCGCCAGTTGGCGCCCTTATAGAGAGGGTCTTCGGCACCGTCAACGCTTTCCGGGCTGGAAAAGCGGGCCTTGGAGGCTCCAGGGGGCGCCGTAACGCCCTGAAGAGGTTGAATTTCTGCCGTCGGCCGGCTATTGGCTGGCGGCGTTTGTTTGGGTCCTCCGATCGGACGACCATATAAGGTGAGGCATGATCCGCGGCTTTTTCCGACTGATTGGGCTGCTGCTGCTCGCCGGCGGGTTCATCTTCATGGTCTATGACGGTGCCCGCTGGGTGGCCGACCAGACCCTGCGGTTCACCCGGTTCGGCCAGTTCTGGAACGACGTCAACCAGGCCAGCCAGTCCGCCTTCCGCACCTGGGTCGAGGCCAAGGCGCCCTGGCTCTGGACCTCGGTGATCCGCCTGTTGCTGGATCAGCCGGTCTTTGCCGTCCTCGGCATTCTCGGCATTGTGCTGATGCTCCTGTTCCGCCCGCGGAAACCGCTGATCGGCTATTCCCGGGATTGAGCTTTCAATTCCCGCCGGGATTGAGCTTTCAATTCCCGTCGGGATTGAGCCTTGCAAGGCGTGACGTAACAACGCTGCTCCCGCCCGCGTAAACACCTATATTCCCACCTCATCGCGAGCACGGCGCCCGAGCATCTGGCTCGCGCGACGGACAGCTCGTTTCGGAGACCATCATGCTGTTCATGCGCAAGACCACCGCATTGCCGAGCGCAGCTGAGGCGCTGCCCGGCCGCGCGCAAGCCATTCCGACCGCCACCAGCCATTTCGTCAACGGCCGCAAGCTCAAGCCGCCTTATCTCGCCGGCCTCGAGCAGGCCGTGTTCGGGCTCGGCTGCTTCTGGGGCGCCGAGCGCAAATTCTGGCAGCTTGGCGATGGCATCTACACCACCGCTGTCGGCTATGCCGGTGGCCACACGCCGAACCCGACCTATGAAGAGACCTGCTCGGGCCGCACCGGCCACACCGAAGTGGTGCTGGTGGTGTTCGATCCGAGCGAGATCTCCTATGCGACGCTGTTGAAGACGTTCTGGGAGAGCCACAACCCGACGCAGGGCATGCGTCAGGGCAATGATATCGGCACGCAGTACCGAAGTGCGATCTACACGCATTCCGATGCGCAGAAGAAAGCGGCCGACGAGTCGAAGGCGCTCTATCAGAAGGCGCTCGCAGCCAAGGGCCACGGTGCCATCACCACCGAGATCGCGCCGGCAGGCGAGTTCTACTTCGCCGAGGACTATCACCAGCAATATCTGGCGAAGAACCCCGCCGGCTATTGCGGGCTCGGCGGCACCGGCGTGTCCTGCCCGATCGGCGTCGGTGTGAGCGCGTAAAAGTAAGTTGTCGAAGCGGGCGGCCCTTACCCTCCCCTGGAGGGGGAGGGTCGATCGCGCGTAGCGCGAGCGGGGTGGGGTGACGGTCTCTCCGCGTCCAGCAGTGCTCGTCTGGAGAGATCACCCCACCCCGCTACGCATTGCGCTTCGCTTCATGCGTAGCGACCCTCCCCCTCCAGGGCAGGGTGGTTGCTCCCCGCAAACGCTTTATTAACCATAATCGGTGCATCACTGGAGCCATCTCGTTTCGAGGGATAGGTCCGGTGCCAGTTGCACGCGCGTTTCGATCGTCGATCTCGGCAGTGGCCTTGGCAGCGTCCGCCGCGCTGAGCCTTGGCGGCTGCATGCAGACCGCCGGCCCCGTCGCGGTGATGCCGCCCCGCGCCGATCTCGACTCCATGGCCTACGGCCAGCCCTACAGCGCCCCGCAGCCGGTCGTCGTTGCCAACAATGGCGGCGGCGCCATCGCCGCGCTCAGCAACTCCTTTGCCGCTTCGCCCGCACCCATGCCGGTCGGCTACGCCGCGCCGATGGCCGCGCCCGTGCGTTACGATGCCTCTTACCATCTCGATGCCGGCGACAAGCTGCGCGTCGTGGTCTACGGCCAGGAGGGGCTCACCAACAGCTACGCCATCGATGCCGGCGGCTCCATCACCATGCCGCTGATCGGCGCGGTGCCGGCCCGCGGCCGCACCACGGCGGGACTCGCCGGCGAGATCGCCGCGCGCCTGCGCAACGGCTACATCCGCGAGCCCTCGGTCGCGGTGGAGATCGAGTCCTACCGCCCGTTCTTCATCCTCGGCGAAGTCACCGCGCCCGGCCAATATCCCTACGTGCCGAACATGACGGTCGAGAGCGCGGTCGCGATTGCCGGCGGCTTCTCGCCCCGCGCCAAGCGCGACGTCGTCACCGTCACGCACACCGAGAACGGCGGCTCGATGCGCGCCGTGGTGCCGCTCGGCACCCCCTTGAACCCCGGCGACACCGTGTTCGTCGGCGAGCGCTGGTTCTAGCTCACCGTCTGAAATCCAGCCGACCGTTCGGAAAGCATCCGTCGATCCTGTCCGCGCCGACCACGCGCCCGACCCATGGCCGCGTGATCGCCGGCGTGGTCAGGTTGATGTATTTTCCGACCAGGCGGTCCGCGCCTTCGCGCGTGGCGTCGATCAACCCGTGGCGGTGGCCATTGTCCCAGTCGAAGCGCAGATAGACGCGGTCCCCTGCGATGCGGATATCCGCGCGCCCCTGCTTCCATTTGTCCGGCGTATCGCCGGCAATGGTCGGATCGGCGCCGCCGTTCCAGCGGCTGGCCCAGATGCCTTCAAGCGGATCTGACGGCGCTGCGATCACGGCCCACGCCGCCGCGTTTCCGTCCGCGACGTCGCCCGGCAGCGTGGCCGTCGCGGCATAATCCATCACCTCGGAATCATCGGGTGCGGGCACGTCGATGGTTCCGAACGGATTGCGGATGACGAGGTGCGTGATGGCTTGCTGCATGGCGGTCTCCCGGCGCGAGTTGGCTTGGTCAGCCTGCTCTATCGCCGGGCGCCGCAATGCAGCCACCCGATTCCTGCTTCGAGGGGAGTGACGGAGGAGAGGGCAGTACGTCCTATTTCAAATGCGTCGCGAAGAACGCCATGCTGCGCGGCCAGGCGATGTCGGCGCTGGTCTTGTCGTAGCTGGCGCGTTCGTCGCAATGGAAGCCGTGCTGTGCGCCGGGATAGATGAAGACCTCCACATCCGGCCGCTTCGACTTGATGGTTTCGACGTCGGTCAGGGGAATGCCCGCGTCCTTCTCGCCGAAATGCAACTGCGTCGGCACCTTCGGCGTCTCGTCGGCAAAGCGCACGACGGCGCCGCCGTAATAGCCGATCGCGGCCTTCAGGCCGCTTAGTCGCGTTGCCGCGACGAAAGCGATGCTCCCGCCAAGGCAAAAGCCGATAATGCCCACGGGCCCTACGCTTTTCACGGCATCGATCGCCGCCTGCGTGTCGCGCAGCATCGCGGCCCAATCGGGATTGGCGACGAACTTGCGCGCCTCCGTGATCTCGTCGGGCGAATAGCCGGACTGGAAATTCGGCGCGGTGCGGTCGAAGATCGACGGCGCGATCGCGACATAGCCTTCCCCGGCGAGGCGGTCGCAGACCGAGCGGATGTGGTGATTGACGCCAAAGATCTCCTGGATCACCACGACCGCGCCCTTCGGCTGGCCTGAGGGATCGGCGCGATAGGCGCCAAGCTGGAAATTGTCGGACGCCGTCAGTCTGATGTTTTGTCCCACGCGGGTTGTCCTTCTTGGTTGGTCGTTGATCGAGAACTTCGGCCCCTCCGCAAACTCGTCATGGCCGGGCATAGCCGTCCGAAGGACGGCGTCGCTTTGCTCGCCTATGTTTCGGGCATCCACGTTCTTGCTACCGCTCGAAAGATCGTGGATGGCCGGGACAAGCCCGGCCATGACGATGTGGCAATTATCTGGGCCACGAAGAGCCTCCTCACTCCCACGTCCAGTTCTCGCCGTAATCCTCCTTCCATCCCGCCAGCCGGCCATGACGGAATTGCAGGAACAGGCGGTGACGGTAAGGGATCAGCCCGCTGCCGCCGATGTTGCGCAAGGCCAGATAGATTTCGTTGCCGGGCCGGCCCCGCACATATTGCAGGGGTTGTCCGACAGCGCGCGCGGTCTGCTCCGCATCCATGCCGAAGGCGAGCGGTGTGTTGTTCGACAAGGTCGTGACGAAGGGCTGGCGCGCGGGCATGCCGCCGAACGGCTCGGCCTGCGCGGACATCGACAGCAGCACCGCGCCCGCGGCCAACATCGCCTGCTTCATGGTCTGTGTTCCCGTTCGATCGTCCTACGCCGGCAAGTTCTTCAGGAAAGGCAGCACCGCGTCAACAAAAGCCTTGGGCTGATCGATGTTGACGGCGTGACCGGCCGCGGGGATCACGACCTTTTGTGCGCCGGGGATTTTTGCCGCCATGTAGTCGGACGCGGCGAGGAACGGCGTGTCGTCGGCGCCGACCACGATCAGGCAGGGCACCTTGATGTCGGGCAGCAGCTCCATCACGCGGGCGTCGCGCTGGGTCAGCATGCCGCGCGCGGCGAGCGCCAGTCCCCTGGCGTCGCGATGACTGGCGGTGGCGCGTTCGCGCGTGGCCGATTTCAGCATCGCGAGCCCCTCCCGGTCGAGCTTGTCGGCGGTGGCGAGCGCCCGCGCGTTCCAGGCCTCGCGCGCGTCGTCCTTCTTGAAGCCCGGGCCGGTGTCGATGATCAGCAGCGCGCGCGTCGCTTGCGGATGGGCACGATAGAACGCGAGCGACATGTAGCCGCCAAGCGACAGCCCGCCGATGACAGCGCGCTTCGCGCCGACCGCATCGAGGATCGCCGCCATGTCGCCGACCGTGAGCGCTTCGCTGTACGCGTTCGGATCATCGGGATAGTCGGACTGGCCGTGGCCGCGCATGTCCCACAGGATCAGCTTGTGGTCCTTCGAAAGCGCATCGACCTGCCCATGCCACATCGCCGAGGTTGAGGAGTAGCCGTGCGTCAGCAGCAATGGCGGTCCGCTGCCGTGAACCTCGTAGTAGATCCCGACGCCGTCCCGATGAATCCTTGGCATAGTTTCAGCCCCTTTTTTCTCTCGCCGCTAGCGCGGTGCTTCACCCTGCCCTGGAGGGGTCCGGGACGAGCGTAGCTCGCCCGTGGGTCGTCTCACATTGAGCGCAGCGAAATGTGAGACGGGGTGGGGTGACGGTCTCTCCATCTCCAACAGTGTTCGTGTGGAGAGATCACCCCACCCCGCTCGCGCTCCGCGCGATCGACCCTGCCCCTCCAGGGGAGGGTAAAGGTTTGCGTGAGGCTGTACTCTAGCTCGCCAAGTTACCTCGAAGAAACTGCCTGAATGCGATGGCGCACATGCAGGCGCTCTGCTTGTTGCGTCCAGCCGCTGCAACCTCGTCCCGCTCTCGCAACGCACAACGTGTCGCGGCAGCGTTTGTTTCGACTCGTTCCAAATTGCATTTGCAACAGTAATCGAACGCGATCATGCTCGCGGCCAAGGCTGGCGCCAGCCCGGTGGGCGTCCGCCATTCAAGTTGCCGCCGTTAGCGGCTTCATGCACCGGCAGGGGAAGACGCCTATGCCAACTCTCACCATCAACGGGCGGAGTATGTCCGTGGATGCGGCGAACGACACGCCGCTCCTCTGGGCGATCCGCGAGCAATTGCAGATGACCGGCACCAAGTTCGGCTGTGGCGCCGGGTTGTGCGGCGCCTGCACCGTGCACGTCAACGGCGAAGCCGTGCGCTCGTGCCAGACCATGGTCGGCGACGTCGCCGGCAAGAAGATCACCACCATCGAAGGCCTCTCCGCCAAGGGCGATCATCCCCTGCAGAAGGCGTGGGTTGCCGAGCAGGTGCCGCAATGCGGTTACTGCCAGTCCGGGCAGATCATGCAGGCGGCCTCGCTGCTGGCGAAGAACTCCAATCCGACCAAGGAAGAAGTGGTGGCGCATATGGACGGCAATCTCTGCCGCTGCATGACCTATTCACGGATCCAGAAGGCAATCATGCGCGCCGCATCCGAGATGCGCACCGCGTCGGCCACCTCCAACGAACGGAGGCCCACATGAACGAGCATGTGAAGCCCCTGATGCCGGAGACGACGGATCTCAGCCGCCGCTCCTTCCTCGTCGGCACCGCCGCCACCGGCCTCGTGCTCGGCTATGCCGGCGTGCCCGGCATCGATTCTGCGGCCGCCGCGGCGCCCGCCAGTTTCGAGCCGAGCGTCTGGTATTCGATCTCACCGGATGGTCTCGTCACCGTGACCTGCGGCAAGGCCGACATGGGCCAGCACATCGCCTCCACCATGGCGCAGATCGTCTGCGAGGAGTTAGGGGCGAAATGGAGTGACATGCGGGTCAATCTCGCCTCCAACGACCCGAAGTTCAACGACCCCGTGCTGGGTGCGCAGATCACCGGCGGCAGTTGGTCGACCATGATGAACTTCGAGGCGATGAGCCGTGCGGGCGCCGCCGGCCGCATCGCCTTGACGGAGGCCGCCGCCGCAGCCATGGGCCTGCCGCCCTATTTCAAGGACGAGCTCGTGGTGCGCGACTCCGTCGTCTCGCACCCGAAGTCGAAGAAGCAGATGAGCTTTGCCGAGATCGTCAAGAGCGGCAAGGCGACGAAAACCTTCACGCCGGACGAGCTGAAGGCGATCAAGCTGAAGACGCCGGATCAATACACCATGATCGGCGTCTCGGTGCCGCAGCTCGACATCCCCTCCAAGACCAACGGCACGGCCAAATACGGCATCGACGTGATGCTGCCGGGCATGGCCTACGGCAAGGTGGTGACCCCGCCGGTGCGCTTCGGCGCCACGGTGAAATCGGTCGACGACAGCGACGCCAAGAAGGTGCTCGGCTTCATGAAGGCCGTCATCCTCGACGACAAGACCGGCACCACGTCCGGCTGGGTCGTCGCGGTGGCCAACACCTATGCCAACGCCCGCAAGGCGGCGGACGCGCTGAAGATCGCCTATGACGGCGGTCCCAACGCGAAGCTGTCGAGCCAGTCGCTGCTGGATGAGGCCAAGCGGCTTCAGGGCCTGGAGGATTCCGGCCAGTTCTTCGTCAAGGACGGCGATCCCAATGCGGCCTTCGGTTCGGCGGCGAAAGTGGTCGAGGCCGAGTACACCACCAGCATCAACATCCATGCGCCGCTGGAGCCGATGAACGCCACAGCGGAGTTCAAGGGCGACATCCTGCACATCTATTCCGGCAACCAGTTCGCGACGCGCTCCGGCGCGATCGCCGCGGGTGCGGCCGGGATCGATCCGAAATTCGTCGTGATGCATCAGCATTGGCTGGGCGGCGGCTTCGGCCGGCGTCTCGATGCCGACATGATGATCCCCGCGGTGCAGGCGGCGAAGGCGGTCGGCAAGCCGGTCAAGGTGATCTACTCGCGCGAGAACGACATGACGATGGATTTCTCGCGGCCGCTCACCTATCAAAAGGTCAAGGCCGGCGTGGACGGCGACGGCAAGCTCGTCGCGCTCAGCCACGACGTGGTCTCGGCCTGGCCGACCGCGCGCTGGGGAATTCCTGATTTCCTCACGCCTTCGGTCGACAAGAAGGGCCCGCTCGACAGCTTCACGGTCAATGGCGCGGACTTCTTCTACACCGTGCCCAACCATTATGTGCGCGCGATCAAGAACGAGCTCGCGCACAACGCCACGCCGTCCGGCCAGCTTCGCTCGGTGGCACCGGGCTGGACCTTCTGGGCGGTCGAAAGCATGATCGACGAGATCGCGGCCGCCACGGGCAAGGATCCCGCCCAGTTCCGCATCTCGCTGCTCGACGGCGCCGGCAAGAACGACGGCGGCGCGCAGCGGCTGCGCAACACGTTGCTCGCTGCGATGGGACTGTCGGGCTACGGCACCAGGCCATTGCCGAAAGGCGAGGGCATGGGGGTCGCCTGCGTCTCGTCGCAGGAGCGCGCGACCGCGAGCTGGACGGCGTGTGTCGCCCATGTCGCGGTGGCGCCGTCGGGTGCGGTGACCGTGAAGAAGCTCACGGTCGCAACCGACGTCGGCACACAGGTGCATCCCGACAACATCCGTGCCCAGGTCGAGGGCGCGGCGCTGTGGGGCCTGTCGCTGGCGATGTACGAGAAGGCGACGCTGAAGGACGGTGGCATCGAGCAGACCAATTTCGATACCTACCGGCCCTTGCGTATGAGCCAGATGCCCGAGGTCGCGGTTGCCGTGATCGCCAATGGCGAGAAGGCCACCGGCGTCGGCGAGCCCGCGGTGACGGTGGTTGCCCCGGCCATCGGCAACGCCATCTTCAACGCGAGCGGTGCGCGCGTGCGGGCGTTGCCGATCACGGCGGAAGCCGTGAAGGCGAGCATGAAGGCGTAAGCCGAGCTGCGATTCCCGAATGAGACGATCCGCCGGAGGCCAGCCTCCGGCGGATTTGTTTTGAGATCCCTCGGCATACGCGCACGCCGTCGTGCCCGGGCTTGTCCCGGGCATCCACGTTCTTTCGCGCCGCGGTATCAAGGCCGTGGATGGCCGGGACAGGCCCGGCCATGACGGAGACTTTGGGCCAAAATTCCCCTTTGTTATCAATGTCGTTCTACTGTGCATGGGGTTGTTTTCGCGATTTTGCACTCCGGCTCGCGCAGTCCGATCCGTAAAATTGCGTGTAATTTCCCAAAGTTCCATTGAGCACGCCTCTTAAGGGCCGGAGAACCTGATCCGGCTTAGGCTGACGCCAAATCCAGTCCCATGCTTTGGGGAAGTCATGAACGCGCCAGCCAAAACCGCCGCCAAACGCCGGCTTCTGCTCGCCTCCGACCGGAGCGACGAGAGCACCGAGCTCGCCAGCATCCTGAAGGCGGTCGGCGAGGTCTCGACGGTGACCACCCAGGGCATCCCCGAGCAGCCGGCGCGCGATCTCTCCGGTCTCGTGGTCGACATCAATCTGCGCTCGCCCGAGAGCGTGCAGCGGGTGCGCAACAAGCTGCGCGGTGACGCCTATCGTTCGATGCCGCGGCTGTTCGTGCTCGCCGACGCCCTGCATCACGGCACCATGCAGGCCTGGGCGCTCGGCGCCACCGACACCATCTCCCGGCCGCTGCAGGCCGACGCCATTCTCCAGCGCATCCGCGCCGCCTTCCCGGACACCGCCGTCTATGACGCCACCGATCGCGGCAAGACGCTCAACCGCGGCGTCGAGGCGGCGCATGCGGTGCTTGCCAAGATGTTCGAGAAGCTGCCGCTCGGCGTGCCCTTGACCTTCGACGACGTCATCGCCGCCGAGAGCAAGATCCTGAAGGCGATCAAGCACTCCTCGCTGCGCGAATGGCTCACCACGGTCGGCTGCCACCATGTCGGCAGCTATCGCCACTGCCTGTTCGTCACGGGTTTTGCCGTCGCCTTCGCGCAGCATCTCGGCATGCGCGAGGACGACCAGCGCCGCCTGACCCGCGCCGCGCTGCTGCACGACGTCGGCAAGGCCTTCGTTCCTTCCGCGCTGCTCGACAAGCCCGGCAAGCTCTCCGACGAGGAGATGGCCGAGGTTCGCCAGCATCCGCGCCGCGGCTATGACGCGCTCGCTGCGCAAGGCGGCTTCCCGCCGGAGATGCTCGACGTCGTGCTGCATCACCACGAATTCCTCGACGGCTCCGGCTATCCGAACGGCCTGTCGTCGAACCAGATCAGCGACATCGTGCGCCTGACGACCATCGTCGACATCTACGCGGCTCTCGTCGAGAAACGCGCCTACCGCATGCCCTTCACGCATTCGCGTGCGTTCGGGATGATGGAAAGCATGGGCGGCAAGCTCGACCAGCAGCTGCTGCAGGCATTCCGCCCGGTGGCGCTGGGGTCGTTCTAGGCGAGCTGCCGCAATTGCGGATGCGCGCGGCCTGCTTACCCTCCCCCTCCAGGGGAGGGTAAAGTCACCCCACCATCTTCCGCAGCTCCGCCTTCGCCACCTTCTCCAGTGTCGAGCGCGGCATATCGTCGACGAGCCTGATCTCGCGCGGCAGCTTGAAGTCGGCGAGCCCCTTGCGGCAGGCGGTCATCACGCGGTCCTGCAGATCGGGCGCGGCACCCGCGACGCCGCCGTGCGGAATGATGAAGACGACGGGCACCTCGTCCAGCATCGGATGCTTCTTGGCCACCACCGCGGCCTCGCGCACGCCGGCCACGAGCGCGATCACCTGCTCGATCTCTGACGCTGCGACGTTCTCGCCGCCGACCTTCAGCATGTCCTTGGCGCGGTCGCCGAACTTGATGTAGCCGTTCTCCAGCCGATCGACCCGGTCGCCAGTCAGGAAGAAGCCCTGCGCGTCGAAACTCTCGCGCGTCGCCTTCTCGTTGTGCAGATACTCCGCGAACAGCGACAGGCCGGGGATGCCCTTGATCGCGAGATTGCCGGTGCCCCCGACCTCCGTCGGCCGGCCGTCATCGTCGGTGATGCGGATCTCGTACTCCGGCGCCGCGCGCCCGATCGACATCGGGATGTTGGGCTGGTCGACCTCGCCGACGATGCCGTGGGTGATGGTCTCGGTCATGCCCCACCAGCCGATCATCTTGATGCCGAACGCGGCGAAGGCCGGCGGCTCGTTGATCGCGGTGCCCCACAGACGGAATTTGTGGTCTTTCGGGATCTCCTGCTCGAGCAGCGCCTTCATGCAAAAGGGGATCGTCGAGGTCCAGGTCGCGCCGTGCTCGCGCGCGACGCTCCAGAAGCGGCTGGCGGAGAAGCGCGGCTGGATCACGCAGGTGCCGCCGACCCACAATGTCGCCAGCATGGAATAGGCGAGGGCGTTGGTGTGGAACAGCGGCAGGTAGGCCTGGTGCACGTCGCTCGCATGCAGATCCTCATGCGCGGCGTTGATCTTGGCACCCCACAATGCGTTGGCATGGGTCCACAGCACCGCCTTCGGCCGCGAGGTCGTGCCTGAAGTGTACTGCACGCTGCACGGCGCGAGCGGATCGGTTACGCGTTTCGGACGGTCCGCGCTGTCGGCGAACAAGGACTCAAAACTGTCGCCACGTGAAACCGGCTGGCTCGGGGCCGCGCCCGCATCATGCGAGGTCACCGCCAGCCAGCTTATGTTGCGGCAATTCTGCGCGACGATGTCCGCATAGGCCGGCTGCGTGATCGCGGCGACGGCGCCGCAATGATCGGCGAAATATTCGATTTCTGCCGGTGCCGAGCGGGTGTTGGTGGTGACTGCGATGGCACCACACTCGACACAGGCGAACCACGCCAGCATCGCCTCGATGCAATTGTCGAGATGAATGAGCACATATTCGCCCGGCTTGACGCCGCGTCTTGCAAGGCCGGCCGCGAGCGCGCCGACCCGCTCGTGAAACTCGCCATAGCTCCAGTGCCGCGCCGGCGCGTCGAATGGCGCCCAGATCAGGAACGGATGATCGCGCCGGACCTCGGCGCGCAGCTTGAGCAGCCAGGGCACGTCGAGCCCGTCGAATGGGCTCACGATGCCGGCGCTGGTTAGTTGGATAGACATGGCTCCTCCCGTGCAGGCTGCATCTTGCTGGCGGCTGCTTCTTGATTATTGCGTCTTCCTGCCATCGGATGGCGCGGGGCGCAAATCGGGGTAGGTGCTGATGTGGCTGCGGCTCAACCTGGTTATGGACGCGCAATCTCTCCATCGTCATGGCCGGGCTTGACCCGGCCATGACGACCGATTGCGTAGCGCGAGCATGGCTAATCCGCGTACGACGAGATCTCGATCAGGCTGCCATCCGGGTCCCGGCAATAGACCGAGCGCAGCGTGCCGCGCGCGCCCTGCTTGGGAACCGGGCCTTCCTCGATCGCAACGCCGTGTGCCTGCAAATGCGCCACCACCTCGTCGGGCGCAGCCGAGGTGAGGAAGCAGAGGTCCTCGCTGCCGGCGGTCTGATGGTTCGCGGTGAACCATTCCACCTTGTCGGCATCGCGCGGCCGGACGTTGATCTTCTGGTTACCAAAAACAAGTGAAGTCCGCGGCGCTTTGCCGCCGCCGGGATCGAACACCTTGACTTCCATGCCGAGAATCCTGCGGTACCAATCCGCGGTGACCGTGACGTCGGTGACATTGATGACGAGATGATCGAGGGCTTCGACCTTGACCGGCATGCCTTATCCTTTCGTCGCGATGCGCCCCACGCACTTTCCGCCTGCAGCAAGCTTTGTTACAACCCCGCCGACGCCGGTTTCAAGCTGTCTGGCTTCAAGAACAACACGTTGGGAGAACCCTTGAGATGATCACTCGCCGTACCGCGCTGGGCCTGCTCGCCGCCAGTCCGCTTGCAGCCACCCCGCTGTCGAAGGCTCTTGCCGCCGATTATCCGGCCCGGCCCGTGAAATGGGTGGTCGGCTATCCGCCGGGCGGTGCCACCGACATCCTGGCGCGGCTGATCGGCCAGCGGCTTTCGGAAAAGCTCGGCCAGCAATTCGTGATCGAGAACAAGCCGGGCGCCGGCAACAATATCGCCACCGAATCGGTCGTCAATGCGGAGCCCGACGGCTACACGCTGCTGCTGGTCAATCCGGCCAACTACATCAACAGCACGCTCTACAAAAATCTCAAGTTCAACTTCGTCAACGACCTCGCGCCGGTGGCCTCTTTCCAGCGCGTGCCGAACGTGATGACCGTCAACAAGGACGTGCCGGCGAAAACCGTCGCCGAGTTCATCGAATACGTGAAGGCCAATCCCGGCAAGGTGAACATGGCATCCTCCGGCAATGGCACCTCGGTGCATCTGTCCGGCGAGATGTTCATGGCCATGACCGGCTGCAAGATGCAGCACGTGCCCTATCGCGGCGCCGCGCCCGCGATCACCGATTTGCTCGGTGGCCAAGTGCAGGTGATCTTCGACAACATGCCCTCGATCATCCAGCACATCCGCTCCGGCGCGCTTCGCCCACTCGGGGTCACCACGTCGCAACGCTCTTCGCAATTGCCCGACGTGCCGACGATTGCCGAGACGGTGAAGGGTTACGAGGCTAGCGCGCTGTTCGGTATGGCCGCGCCGAAGAACACGCCAAAGGAAGTCATCGCCAAGCTCAACAGCGAGGTCAACGCGGTCCTGAAGGAACCCGACATGACCAAGCGCTTGGTCGAGCTCGGCGGCGAGCCACGGGTGCAGACCCCCGAGGCCTTCGGCGAGGAGATCAAGGCCGAGACCGAGAAGTGGAAGAAGGTCGTCGAGTTCGCCGGCCTGAAGGTCGAGTAGCGATCTTGTGATATCACGGATTGGAGCCCCGCCGTTCGGCGGGGCTTTTTTCTTGCGTGCTCTGCTTCGTTGATCTGGAATAAAGCGGCGCTGCGAAACCTGATAATGATGGCACCCGTAACTCGTGCCAGCTGAAGAGGAGTTGGATCATGCGCAAGACGCAATTGGTGCTGTTGACGTTCAGTGCGGCGGCCTTGGCGATCTTGGCCGGCTTCGCCACCGTCACGCCGGCGGCCGCCCGCGACTACCCCTGGTGTGCCCAGGGCGGAGAATATGACTACCCCGGCGAGTGTTCCTACAGCAGCTACGAGCAATGCCAGGCCAGCGTATCCGGCCGGCTGCTGTACTGCGATCGCAATCCGCGCTTCGCCTATGGCCAGGGGCAGCCACAGCAACCGCGGCCGCCTCGTCGGGTGCGCCCCGTCGCGCCTTATTGAGAGTCGCGACCTACCGCTTCGCGTCCGCCTGCTCCGTGCCGGTACACGAGATCAGCATCGTGTAGGCGCGCGCGTTGGCTGCGATGTCTGTGGTCTTCAGCTCACCCTTGGGCTCTGCGGTCTGGTAGGGCACCACGGAATTGTCGAGGAAGTCGCGCAACGCGCCGGTCTTGATGGCGAAATTGATGTTCTCGGGGATGTTGCCGGTTGCGACCGCAATCCTGAGGTTGTCGAGCTTTCCCGTGACCACGCCGACGATCTGCCCGGTGGTGTCGAACAGCGGGCCTCCGCTGTTGCCGGGCTGCACGGGCGCGCTGATCTGCAGGAAACGCGAATCGTTGCGCATACCGCTGAGCGAGCTCACGATGCCGGTGGTCACGGTGAAATCCGAGCTCAGCAGCCCGCGGTAGGGAAAGCCGATCGCGACCACGGAATCGCCGGAGCGGATTGAGCGATCGCGGATCCGCGCGACCTCCTTGAACGTCGCGGTCGACGGCGCCTGCAGGAGGGCGAGGTCATTCGTTGCATCGCTCGATACGACGCGCAACGCCATTGCGGCTTCGCCCGTGAGATTGCCCTTGAGGTCGCTGCACCCCTCGATCACATGGTTGTTGGTGACGATGTGTCCGTTGGCGCTGACAACGAAGCCGGTGCCGCTCTTGGACTTGACCGGCTTGCCGGCCGGCGGTGATGTCTGCTTCTCCGCCGTGGCGGCCGGCTTGGCCGCCCCCTTGGTGAAATCTCCGGCCTTGCTCAGTCCGTCGGCTTTCACTCTGGTGACGCAATTGGACAATGCCGCGATCACGGGTCCGGTCGAGGTCAGGTCGAAATTCAGCACGGTGCGGCCGCTGGTTGCGACCATCAGGCCTGCCTTCTGAAACGCGCGCACCACGTTGACCGGCATGACCGCCGTGAGCATGTTCGGCTGATTGGCCGTGGCGAACAGCCGGGCCTGCTCCCGTCCGTCGAAGATGACGTCGATCGCGGCGTTCTCGCCTTGCTTGAAGCGATAGCCCGGACTCGCAAAGGCCAGAGACCATGTGCCGGTGGCATTGTAACCGACAACCAGGATGACGCCGCTCGCATAAGATGTCGTCGCGGCGCAATGGGAGAACGCGCCGGTCTCGTCATTGCTGAAGGCGCCCCCGATCCAGTTGCCGACGTTGACGCTGCCGAACGGTCCCGCCGCATGCGCAACTCCCGCGATGCCGACCTGCAACAAGGACGCAACGATGAATGATTTAAGCCACATACCGGCCCCCGGAACGCTTTTGCGCCACATCTTATCTGCGGGAGCATGGCCCGCGCAACCGGCAGTTGTCCGTCGCGGCGCAAATCCTTTCGAGGCGATTTCGCGCTTGCGTTTACTTTGCGACGCTATATACTTTGCATTACAAAGTGGCGGGGACAGACCATCCCGGAAATGCGGGCGGAGCGAGGTTCTGGCGTTGCGCGATCTCGACAAGGCACTGGCCGACATCGTGGCGATCCGCAGTCAGATCGCGGCCGGTACCGCGTTCCGCGGTTATGGTCCGGCGACGATGGCCGCGACCGCCGCGGTCGCGCTGCTCACCGCAATCCTGCAATTCTGGCTGCTGGGCGATCCCACCGGCGAGCCGCTCGGCTTCTTTGTCGGCTGGTTCATTGCCGCTGCGCTCTCCGTTCTGATGATCGGGATCGAGATGCGCGCGCGCTCGCGCCGGCATCATTCGGGTCTGGCAGATGCCATGATCCATCAGGCGGTCGAGCAATTCCTGCCTGCCGGCGTTGCCGGCGTGTTGCTTGCGGTGGTGACGTGGAAGTTCGCGAGCGAGACGTTGTGGCTGCTGCCCGGCCTGTGGCAGATCCTGGTGTCGCTCGGCATTTTTGCATCCGTCCGCTCGCTGCCGCGCACCGTCGCGCTCGCCGGGGCCTGGTATTTCGTGTCCGGCTTCGCCGTGGTGGTGCTCGCGAGCCAGACTCACACGCTGTCGCCATGGACCATGGGGCTGCCCTTCGTGATCGGGCAGTCTGTGATGGCGGCCATCCTGCATTTCGCGTCCGGAGACCATGATGTCGAAGACTGACAGCGCACCCTTCTCCTACGAAGGGCTCGACCGCGTGATCCATGAGAAGGCGAGGCTCGGGCTTCTGACCTCGCTGATGGCGCACCCGAAGGGTCTGGCGTTCGCCGACCTCAAGCAGCTCTGCGGTCTCACCGACGGCAATCTCAGCCGGCACCTTGCCGTGCTCCAGGAGGCCGGCCTCGTCGACGTCACCAAGGGCTATGAGGGCAATCGCCCGCACACCACTTGCCGTCTCACCAAGACCGGGCGCCGCCGTTTTCTCGACTATCTGGCCGTGCTCGAGCGCCTTGTGCGCGACGCCGCCAAGGCTGCCGGCCGCGAGGCTCCGCCGGTCGGCCGCCTCGGCATCGTCTCGACCTGATCCTGCCCCCCCTTTTTTTACCGGAGACTTTGCAATGCAAAGTGATGCGTCCCGCAACGAGAATCTTCATGTCGGCATCATCATGGACGGCAACGGGCGATGGGCGACGCGCCGCGGCCTGTCGCGCGTGCGCGGTCACGAGGCTGGCGTCGAGACCATCCGCCGCATCGTCGAGGCCGCGCCCAAGCAGGGCATTGGCACGCTGACGCTCTACGCCTTCTCCACCGACAATTGGCGGCGGCCGAAGGCCGAAGTCGCCGCGCTGATGACCCTGCTGCGCTTCTATCTTGCGAGCGAGGTGCTGAGCCTCGTCAAGAACGGCGTGCGCCTCTCCGTGATTGGCCGTCGTGATCGCCTGCCTGAAGGTATCGCAGGCGCGATCACCCGTGCCGAGGAAGCCACCGCTCACGGTGGCACGCTGCATCTGCGGATCGCGGTCGACTATTCCGCGCGCGACGCCATCCTCAATGCCGCGGCGAAGGCGGCTGCGTTGACCAGCATCACCCGCGAAGCGTTCTCGCAACTGGTCACCGGGGAGGCCGACCTGCGCGACGTCGATCTCATCATCCGCACCTCGGGAGAGAAGCGGCTGTCGGACTTCCTGCTCTGGGAGGGCGCTTACGCCGAGCTGCACTTCACCGAGCGGATGTGGCCCGAGTTCGACGCGGGCGATCTCGCCGTGGCGCTGGCCTCCTTCCACGGTCGCGAACGCCGCTTCGGCGGTCTGCAGGCGATCATGCCCGAGGAGGTGCCGTCGCTCTCGCGTGTGTGACGCGCGGCACACGAAAACGCCGTGTTCGTTTTCATCCGCATGATTGGCAGCAGCGTCCAAGCGGATGGAGCGCTGCCTCGGCTAGGTCTGCAAGTCCCAGCAACCTGCCGAAAGCATCACGCATGTCACAGCTGTTTCCGGGAGCGGTCGTCGAGCCGGTCGAACTGGCCGACGCGAAGGGCATGGTCTGCATCAGGACCGCCAGCGCATCCGACGTGGCGAATCTGTCGGTCTATTTCACTTCCCTTTCCACGACGTCACGCAACAAGCGCTTCAGTGGCGCGCGATCTGATCCCGGCGTGGTCGCGGCCGAGTGCATCGCCAGGAGCATCGACCTCGACAACTTCACCTTGCTCGCCGAGCTCAGGGAGGAGGGGCAGGGCAGGATCATCGGCGAGGCGCTCTACGCGTACGACGCGAGGGCGCGGCATGGCGAATTTGCCATCTCGATCGCCGATGCCTTTCAGCGCAAGGGACTCGGCCTTCAGATGATGACGGCGATGGAGACGCGCGCGATCGATCTCGGGCACGAGATGATTGCGGCCGAGACGGCGCGCACCAATGCCGAGATGCGCGGCCTTGCGAAGAAAGCGGGCTTCAACGACACCGGGCTCGGTGACTGGCAATCGGTCCATCTCGCCAAGCGCCTGTCGCGCTAACCGGTCCTGCCGGCGAGCCGGCGGACGCAGGTGGCCCCCGGTTGGGTCGGGGCGCCAGCACCAGGGCTGGACTGTATCGGCGAATTCTGATGTCGTGGCGGGCCCTCAACCGCTTGTGTCCGCATGCCCTCCTTCAAGACCATTCGTGCCCGTGCCGAGAAACGCAAGGGCGGGCCCAAGGCCCTGGAAAAGCTGATGCCGGCAAAGCCGGACCCGAAGCGTCTGGCGAAGCTCGGCGACGATCGCGTCCTCGCCGAGATGACGAAGCGGGTGTTCTGCGCCGGCTTCGCCTGGAGCGTGATCGATTCGAAATGGGATGGCTTTGAAGCGGCCTTCCTGCATTTCCAACCGGCCAAGCTCAGCTTCCAGCCCGAGGACTATTGGGAAAGCCTGTTGCGCGACGCGCGTATCGTGCGCAACGCTGCCAAGATCATGTCGGTGCGCGCCAATTCCGTCTTCGTGCAGGAGATCGCGAAGGAGCATGGCAGCTTCGGCAAGTTTCTGGCGAGCTGGCCCTCGTCCAACGAGATCGGCCTGCTCGATCTCCTGACCAAGCGCGGCAGCCGGCTCGGCGGCAATACCGGGCAGATGCTGCTGCGCTTTCTCGGTTGGGACGGCTTTGTGACGTCCGGGGACGTGGTGGTTTGCCTGCGCGATGCCGGTCTCGACATTGCCGAGGAGGTCAAGTCGAAAGGCGACTTCGCCAAGGTGCAGGCGCAGTTCAACGCCTGGGCCGAGGAGACCGGCCTGCCCTACACCTATCTGTCACGGATCTGCGCGCTGTCGGTCGGCGAGAATCGCAGCGAATAGCACATCCGACAACCGGGAGAAGAACGATGGCCAAAGCCTATTGGGTTGCGACCTATCGCGCGATCAAGAACGCCGACGCAATGGCGGCCTATGCCAAGGTGTCGCGTCAGGCCATCGAGGCGGCGGGCGGCCGCGTGATCGCGCGCGGGATGCCGGCGGCCGTCTTCGAGCTCGGCCAGATGGAGCGCGTCGTTCTCATCGAGTTCGACAGCGTCGCAAGCGCCAAGGCGGCGTATGAGAGCCCGGCCTACAAGGCTGCGCACGACCTGCTCGGCGATGGCGCGGACCGCGACATCCGGATCGTCGAAGCCGTCGATTAGCGCAGCCCGCGGCCAGATCATGTGCATCCTGTGGCGATCTCGCGCCGCGGGCGCGGCGGATGGAACGCGGGATCACGAAATACATTTCATCGGAACATTCGCGCGCAGCACCTGTTCGGACTTGAGCCAGGCGGACAAGGGCGCAGGGAACGCGCGCTCCCGTCCGGGCCAATGAAACCGGAGACAGAACGGAGCAGCTCATGAAGCTCACATCCGACCAAGTGAAGCAGACCGTCAACCAGCTCGGCGCTCAGGTGCTGCCCGACGAGCATCCCGCCATGCCTCAGCTCAACAGCATGTTCGGCGAACACACTTTCTTCGTCGACGAAATGGGCCTCAAGGTCCTCGAGCCCACCCCGTCGCTGGGAACCGATCGCCAGAGCGGCGAAGTGGTCAGCCTCGCCGATTGGGGCGATTCCGACCTGACGCGCCTGATGGCGCACGAGCCCGAGCCGACCGGGGTGATCGTGGTTTTCGAGCACATGCGGCATTGATGGGTCCGAGCTGATCGACTGCTGATCATCTCTTGGGCGGTGGCGGGTTGGAAAGCCCGCCGCCGCCTACAGCGGATTCGGAGCCAAGTCGCGGACAAGGATGTCACTGTTCCCGGGCATTTCCGATCGGGCTCAAATCCCGAAAGTCAGCTGCGGCTCCACATCATCGCCGGTCTGGAGAGAGGAGAGCGAGACCCCCAGCAGCCTGACACGCTTGGGCAGCGGCATCTCCACCTCGAGCAGGTCGCAAGCCAGCCGCTCCAGATCGTCGCGGGCCGCGACCGCCGCTGCCACGGACCTGCTGCGCGTGATGATCTCGAAATCGGCGAATTTGATCTTCAGCGTGACGGTGCGGCCGCGGTTGCCGGTGATCTCGCAATGGCGCCAGACCTTGTCGACGAGAGGTTTGAGCTCGGCGGCGAGCGAGCCATATTCGGCAAGGTCGGTCGAGAAGGTGGTCTCCGCGCCGATCGACTTGCGGATGCGGTTGGCCCGGACCGGCCGCTCGTCGACGCCGCGCGAGATCCAATAATAATAGGCGCCGGACTTGCCGAAATTCGCATTCATGAACTCAAGCGTCTGATTACGGATGTCGAGGCCGGTGAACAGGCCCAGCGCGTTCATCTTCGCAGCCGTCGCCGGCCCGATGCCGTGAAACTTGCCGACGGGCAGGGTTTCGACGAAGGCCTCGCCCATTCCGGGGGCGATCACGAACTGGCCGTTGGGCTTGCGATGATCGGAGGCGAGCTTTGCCAGGAACTTGTTGTAGGACACGCCCGCCGACGCGTTGAGGCCGGTCTCGGCCTTGATCTTCTCGCGGATGCGCAGGGCGATGTCACGTGCCAGCGGGATGCCTTGCAGGTTTTCCGTGACGTCGAGATAGGCTTCGTCCAGCGACAACGGCTCGATGACGGGAGTATGTTCGGCGAAGATGTCGCGGATCTGCCTGGAGATTGCCTTGTAGACCTCGAAGCGCGCCTTGACGAAGATCAGGCCGGGACATTGCCGCTTCGCCGTCACCGACGGCATGGCGGAGCGAACGCCGAACTTGCGGGCCTCGTAGCTCGCCGCCGCGACGACGCCGCGCTCCGCCGAGCCTCCGACCGCAACCGGCTTGCCGCGCAGCTCCGGATTGTCGCGCTGCTCCACCGACGCGTAGAAAGCATCCATGTCGATATGGATGATCTTGCGGACCGACGAGGCCTCGCCGGTCAACGTGTCGGATTCGCTCATGGAGATATGATACAATTGCGCGGCGAGATGCGCGAGGTGAGGGATGTTGCAGCTGTTGCTCTTCGTGGTGGGCGTGGTCGGCATCGGCTGGCTGATCGGCGCGACCAATCTTCCGGGAGAATGGTATGCCGGCCTCGCCAAGCCGGGTTTCGTGCCGCCGAACTGGGCGTTTCCGGTGGCGTGGACGATTCTCTACGTGCTCATTGCCGTTGCGGGATGGCGAACCTTCCGCCGCGAACCCCGGGGCAAGGCGATGTTGGCCTGGGCGGCGCAAATGGCGCTGAACTTCGCCTGGTCGCCGGTCATGTTCACGATGCACCAGATCGGCGCGGCGTTCGTTATCCTCATCGGCCTGTTCTTCGCGATCGTGGCCTACATCGGTCTCGAGCTGTCGCGTGACCGACTGGCGGCCGCATTGTTCATGCCCTACGCGGCCTGGGTCGCGTTTGCCGGCGTGCTCAACGCGGCGATCTGGCGGATGAATTGAGACTTCGCCATCGACCGACCAGGCCTGCTGCGTAGGGCGATGTCTGCCTCGGTCCGACCGATAGGCGATCGTCTCGATCCCGACTCAAGTGCTGGAGCGGAGACGGCGGCCGGACTGGCGCACCCTTCAGGATAAAGGAGCGAACGCGTAAATCATTGAAACAGGGCACTATTTTTGACTAGGCGCTAACTCGCCCGGGCAATTGGACTGCAACTCGCGGCCGATGCGAGCGCTGCCATCAAACTCCGCCCGCATCGCCGGCTGCAGGCGGACATATAGGGTTCGTTAACGCCGCGGCCCTAGCTTCTGGGTACCTGTGCAAGATCGCAAAATGCTGCCGGATCGTCGATGACGGAGAATCATGCTGCCTCGACTTTGTCGGACGAGGTTCGCGCACGACTCTATGATCAGGCTCTGAATGTCGCTCGCATCGGCGCTTGGGAGTGTGAACTCGAGACGGAGCGCCTGAGCTGGACCCAGGGCGTCTACGACATCTTCGGCTATCCCGCGAGCAATCCGCTGCGGCGCGCAAGCATCGTTGATCTCTACATCGATGAATCCAGGCGCAACATGGAGCTCGCTCGTGCCGAGGTCATCCGAAGCGGTTGCCCGATCACGCTCGATACGGAGATCAGGACATGGCGCGGTGAAAAACGCTGGATGCGCCTCTCGATCAACGCGGTGCGAGAGGGCGGACGGCCGGTGCGGATCTTCGGCTGCAAACAGGACGTCACTTCCGACCGACAGGCGCTAGAGAGCCTGCGGCAGCAAGCCGAAACCGATCCGCTGACCGGGCTTGCCAACCGGGCCATTTTTCAGGCTCGTTATCGCGAACTTGTCAACGACCGCCTGAATCATGGCTTCGCGTCGGCGCTCGTTCTGATCGACCTGGACGGCTTCAAGAAGCTCAACGATACATTCGGCCATCTGGCCGGAGACGCATGCCTATGCGAGGCCGCGCACCGTTTGCGGCGGGCATTTCACAATGCCGGCCTGGTCGGCCGGCTCGGTGGTGACGAATTTGCGATCATCCTGCGCGCTCCAACAAACCCGGCGCGCATCGCGCGCGTGCTGCAGCAGACCGTCGTGATGTTGAGCCGCCCGCTGTTCTGGAACGGTCATCGCCTCGAAGTCAGCGCCTCGATCGGAGCTGCCACAGTTGGCCGCCCGCACCGCCGGCGGATCGTCGAATTGTTCGCGGAAGCCGACATCGCGCTCTATGACGCGAAGGCTGCTGGCCGCAACCGAGTCCACCTGATCGGAGACGAAAAGCATAACCTGGCGGCTTAGAGCAGATTGCGCAGACCGCTGCCGGAGCCGCATTGCGGCACAGGCACGCGCAAACGGCCACCGCATTTGTCAAAATTCCCGATTGAACAGTTCGCAGTTCTCTTCTGCACGGGTGGCAGACTGGCGCACCCGACACGATTCGAACGTGTGACCTTTGCCTTCGGAGGGCAACGCTCTATCCAGCTGAGCTACGGGTGCTAGTTGCAGGTTCATTTAGCCGATTGGCGAGGGGGGAGCAACCGCTTCCCGCCGCAATCGGCCTCAGGCCGTCTTGCGCCGTAAGGGGGCCGGAACCTGCTTGGCCTGCCGTCCCAGGGCGGCGAATTCGGCCAGCACGCGCTCGGCGCAGATGACCTGGTTGCGGCCGAGCCGTTTGGCGACGTAAAGCGCCTCGTCGGCCGCGCCCAGCAGCCGGTCGGGGCCGCCGTCGACCGCGCCGGGAATGTGGCTGGCGACGCCGACGCTGAGGGTGACGTGATCGCCGGCGCCCACCGCGCCGTGGGCGATCTGCAAGGCCAGGACGGCGCCGCGGATCTCCTCGGCGATGACACAGGCGCTGTCGCAATCCAGATCCGGCAGGATCAGCGCGAACTCCTCGCCGCCGTAGCGGCCGGCGAGATCGAGCGGGCGCACGGCGTGCCGGCTGACGACGGAGGCGATCGCCCGCAGGCATTCGTCGCCGATCTGGTGGCCGTGATGGTCGTTGAACAGCTTGAAATGATCGACGTCGACGAAGAGCAGCGCCAGCGGCTTCTGCGTGCGTTGGGCGCGGGCCCATTCGCTCATCAGCATCTGGTCGAACGAGCGGCGGTTCGACAGGCCGGTCAGCCCATCCTTGGTGGCGAGCTCCTTGAGCGCCATTTCGGCACGCTTCTGGTCGGTGAGGTCGCGCAGCGTCTCCACCACGGCGATCAGATGCCCGGCCTCGTCGTGGATCGGGCCGGCGTCGATCGCGAGATAGAGCTGGTTGCCGAGCTTCGGCATTACGCACCAGTTCTCAGCGGAAAAGCCGAGCCCGTTATGGCCCCGCGCGGCATATTCCGAATAGAATTCCGGAAGCCGCTCCGGCCGGTCGAGCGCGACGAGGTCGGCAAGGCAGGGGCGCCTGGTCTCGTAGAAGGCCTGCCAGTGCTTGCTGGTGCCGATCACTTCCGAGGCGGCAAGGCCGGTCAGCCGCTCGCAGGCCCTGTTCCAGATCACGACGCGCCGCTTGGGGTCGATCACGAAGGTCGGCACCACCAGATGCTGCATCAGCCGCACGGCATAGGAATCCGCGACGTCGACGGTCTTGGTCGATGTCTTGCCTGAGATCTTGCCTGAGATCTTGCCCGAGGTCTTTCCTGACGGCTTCACCGGCTTTGCCATCACGCCACCGCCGCGACCGGCACGATGCCGGGCGAGCCATCGCCCGTGCCAAACAGTTTCCGCACCTCGGCGGCCGGCTTCGGCGCGCTGAACAGATAGCCCTGCATCTGCGTGCAGCCGAGCGCGCGCAGCATCTCGCGCTGCGCCTCGGTCTCGACGCCCTCGGCGACCGTCGTCATGCTGCTGGCGGCGGCGATGTTCACCACTGCCTGCACGATCACGGGCGCGCCGCTGCTCTCGGCGATGTCGGCGACGAAGCAGCGGTCGATCTTGATCTTGTCGAACGGGAAGCGCTTGAGATAGCTGAGCGAGGAATAGCCGGTGCCGAAATCGTCGAGCGCGATGCGCACGCCGATCGAGCGGAGCTGGTGCAGGATCGAGAGCGCGGCCTCGTCGTCGCGGATCAGCACGGCCTCGGTGATCTCGAGCTCGAGCCGGCGCGGGTCGAGGCCCGAGGCGGCGAGCGCGCCCGCGATCCGCAGCGCCAGCGTGTCGCATTTGAGCTGCACCGGCGACACGTTGACCGCGACGCGGATATGCGTCGGCCAGGTCGCGGCCTCGTTGCAGGCCATGCGCAGCACCCAGTCGCCGAGCTCGGTGATCAGGCCGGTGTCCTCGGCGACCGGAATGAACTCCGCGGGCGAGACCATGCCGCGCTCGGGGTGGCGCCAGCGCAGCAGCGCCTCGCAACCGGTGACGACGTTGGTGTGCAGATCGACCAGCGGCTGATAGTGGATCTCGAAGCCGCCATTTACCAGCGCCTGCCGCAGATCCTGCTCCATGCTCAGCCGCGCCCTGGCGCTCGCGTCCATCTCCGGCTCGAAGAAGCGGTGAGTGCGGCGCCCCTCGGCCTTGGCGCCGTACATCGCCAGATCGGCGTTCTTGATGAGTTGGTCGAGATCGGTGCCGTCCTGCGGCGCCAGCGCGATTCCGATGCTCGCATCGGTGGAGAGCTGGTGGCCAAGACAATGATAGGGCTGCCGGATCGCCTGGTAGATCCGGGTCACGAAGGACAGCACCTCGGCGGAGGACTGGATCCCGGTCTGGATCACCGCGAATTCGTCGCCGCCCAGGCGCGCGATCAGGTCGCCCTCCTTGAGGCAGCCGCGCAGACGGCTTGCGATCGCCTTCAGCAGCTCGTCGCCGACATGATGGCCGAGCGAATCGTTGATGCCCTTGAACTCGTCGACGTCGATGTAGAGCAGCGCAAACTGGTCCCCGCCCGCAACCTTCGCCAGCTCGCGCTCGATCTGTTCGCGGAACAGCGTGCGGTTCGGCAGGTCGGTCAGCGCATCGTAATGCGCCATATGCGCGATCTTCTCGTCAGCGCGGCGCCGCTCGGTGACGTCGTCGATGACGTGAATGAGGTAGCGCGGCTCGCCGGCGTCGTCGCGAATGCCGATCCGCGTCGACGTGATGTAGCGCAACCCCATGCCCGGCATCTGCCAGGCATGCTCGTCCTTGAACAGTCCCTTGGCCGATTGCAGCGCGCTATTGTCGTCCGCGGTGATGTGGGCAGCATGCGCCTCGGGGAAGATGTCGAAGGCAGTCTTGCCCATGACCTCCTGACGCGACTGGCCGAACAATTGCTCGGCGACGCCGTTCAGCAAGAGGTATTGCCGCGTGCGGGCATCCTTAACCGTGATCTGCGACGGAATGTGGTCGATGATCTCGCGCAGGAACGTGTAGTTGCGGTCGCGTTCCCGCTCGAGATTGCGCCGCTCGGTGATATCCTCGATCGTGGCGACCCAGCCGCCCTGGGCGAGCGGCGTGTTGATGACCTGGAAGGCGCGGCCGTTGGCGAGCTGATGCATGCGCGTGGAGACCGTGCCTTCGGCAACGACCCTCATGACGTCGGCGCAAAACGCCTCGACGTCGCCGTCGAATGCATCGCGCTCCTTGCGATGGTACATCGCCTCGCGGATGTGGCAGCCGGGCTTGATGACGTCGTGGGAGAGGCCGAACATGTCGGCGTAGCGGCGGTTGCAGGTGGCGATGTAGCCGTTCGCGTCGTAGAGGATCAGTCCCTGCGACATGTTGTTCAGGGCGGTGTCGAGCCGCAGCCGCTCCGCTTCCAGACGTTCCTGCGCCTCACGGTTCTGACGGTTGATCTGGCGGATGATCAGATAGAGCATCAGCGCGATGACCGCTGCCGAAAGCGCGGCGGTCGTCACCATGAAGCCGGTCTGCTGCCGCCAGTCGGCCAGTGCTGCGGCCGTGGTGTTGGTGGCAACGATCACGAGCGGGAAGTGCGTCAGCGACGCCGCCGAGCCGAGCCGCTCTTCGCCGTCTGTCGGACTCCTGACGCGAAGCGTCTGTTGGCCACCCTCGGTCAGCACCTTCCGCATCAGCGGCGCATCCCTGAAGCTCCGGCCGATCAGCTCTTCGCGGTGCGGATAGCGCGCCAGCATCTTGCCCTCGCGATCGAACAGCGAGATCGCCGTGCCCTCGGCCAGCGCGACGGAAGCGAAATAGTGCTGATAGCTGTCCGGATCGATCCGGCGGACCATCGCGCCGAGGAAGGTGCCGTCCGCGCCGTTCAGGCGGCGCGCGACGATCGTGGTCCACTTGTTGATGATGAAGCTGCGAACGGATTCCAGCAGCACCGGCTCGGACCGCGGATTGGTCTTGAACGTCTGAAAGTAGGCCCGGGACGAAACGTTGATCTTGGGCAGTGGCTGGGCCCGCGACCAGTTGATCAACTCACCGTCGGCATCGTAGAGCGCGATATCGCCGAGATAGGACACGGAGCTGATCTTGCTGCGCAGCATCTGGTTCGCCGCAGATCCGGACATGCGCTCGCGGAACATCGCCGGCGAGGTGATCTCCGTCAGGCTCATCTGGCCGATCAGGTCGGCGGCGACGACGTCGGAATCCTCGAACTGCTGGTCGAAGTGCCGCGCGATCAGCTGCACCGTGTTTTCCAGCTCGCGCTCGCGATTGGCCAGTGTGCGTTCGCGAAACTCGCCGACGGCCATGGCCGTCACGCCGAAGATGCCCGCGACCAGCAACACGCCGCACAGGGTCAACCACAGGACGGGGCCACGCCGCGTCAACGCCTCCCAGCCGTTCCTTACGGCTAGAGACATTCCGGTTGCCACCGTGGAAAAGACCTGGCGCATTCCCCCTCCCTGGAGGAACACGAATACACTGCACAAATGGCCTAAACCTTAGGAAAGCCAGTTACCTAAGCATTAATCGGGTTGCGCGGCCGCGCCCGGATAGAGTGGAGCGGGAATCACGTCGCGGTTGCGCGCCGTCCGCCGTCAACGCTGCGTCGCATCATGAATCGTGTGTTAATGCAAGTCGCCGCCCTTGTCGCCGGCCGGATTCCGCAGCCGCCCCACCACGCCGGTCGGAAAGAAATAGACGCTGGCGATGAACAGCAGGCCGAGCCATAACAGCCAGCGATCCGGATGCAGCAATCCCGGCAGCAATGGCAGGCCGGCTTCCGAGGCAGCCTTGGACGCGACGCCCATCAGCGACTGCAAATAGTTCTGGGCGAGGATGAAGATGCTGGCGCCGATGATCGCGCCATAGATCGTGCCCATGCCGCCGATCACGACCATCAGCAGGATGTCCAGCATGATCGAGAAGCTGAGCGAGGTATCGGGGCCGGCATAGCGCAGCCACAGCGCGTTCAAAATGCCGGCGCCGGCGGCCACCAGCGCGGCGAGGCAGTTGGCGTAGGTCAGATGAAACACCGTGCGGAAGCCGAGCGCCTCGGCACGGAAGCGGTTCTCGCGGATGGCTTGCAGCACGCGCCCGAACGGCGAGTTCACGACGCGGAGCAAAGCGAGGATCATCAAGGCTGAGACGGCGAACACCAGATAAAAGGTCAGGATGCGGCCGTTGATCTCGAAGCCGAACAGATTCTTCGAGATCAGTACCGTGCCGGGGCGAAGTAGCTCCGGCAGCTGAAAGCTGCGCCCGTCCTCGCCGCCGGTCAGCCAGGACAGTTGCGAGGCCAGAACCTGGAAGGCCGAGGCGACCGCGAGCGTGATCATGGCAAAGAAGATTGCGGCGACGCGCAGCGAGAACAGGCCGATGGCAAGCGCGAGCAGGGCTGCGAGTGGCAGGCCGACGACGGTGCCGGTCGCGACCGCGGCCCAGTTCGGGCCCATGCCGTAGAGCGCGATCGCGATCGCGTAGCTGCCGATGCCGTAGAACATGGTGTGGGCGAACGACACCGAGCCGGTATAGCCGAGCAGGAGATCGTAAGAGGCCACCAGCGCGGCGAAGACGCAGATCTTGGCGGCGACGTTCAGCGCCTTGGCGCCCGGGAACAGGAACGGCGTCGCCGCCAGCGCCAGGATGATGACGACGAGAACCAGCGTGAGGATTCGGCTGCGCGGCGGATCGCCTGAGAGGATCATCATCGGCTGGTCACCGCATAGAGGCCGCGCGGCCGCCACATCAGAATGGCGACCATCAGCAGGATGTTGGAGACAAGGGCGAGTTTCGGCACCAGGAAGCCGCCGTAATTGGCGACCATGGCCACCAGGATCGCGCCGATGAAGCAGCCGCCGATCGAGCCGAGGCCGCCGATGATGACGACGATGAAGATCAGCACAGTGAGGTCGTCGCTCATAGAGGCATGCACCTGCTCGCGGTACAGCGCCCACATCACGCCGCCGAGGCCGGCCAGCGCCGAGCCCGTCATGAAGACGCCGAGGAACAGGCGGCGGATGCGATAGCCGAGCGCCTCGACCATCTCGCGATTCTCGACGCCGGCGCGGATCAAAAGGCCGAGCTTGGTGCGGTTGAGCACGAGCTGGATCGCGATGAAGACGGCAAGCCCGATCAGCATCGCCAGCACGCGATACTTGGCGATCGCGACGTCGCCGAGGATGAAGGAGCCGCGCAGCGAGGCCGGCAGCGGCATCGGGATGATCTGCGGCCCCCACAGCGCATACATCGTCTGCTCGGCGACGATCAGGCCGCCTGTCGTCATCAGGATCTGCTTCAAATGCTGGCCGTAAACGGGAAGGATCAGCACGCGCTCGACGACGAGGCCGAGGGCGCCCGAGACCGCCATCGAAAGCAGCGCGGCCGGCGCCAGCACGGCGAGGTTCATCCAGAGCGAGTCGGCCTGAATCGAGGCTGCGAACGGCGCCAGCACCAGGGTCGCGACATAGGCGCCGACGGCGATGAAGGCGCCATGGCCGAAGTTGAGCACATCCATCAGGCCGAACACCAGTGTCAGGCCCGAGGCCATGATGAAGATCATCATGCCCATCGCAAGGCTCGCTACCGTCAGCGTCAGCCAGGAGGAGGTCGATCCGATCAGGGGGATCATCAGCAGCGCGAGTGCGATCGGCAGCAGGATCGGCGCGAGATCGCGCTTCGGCTTCGGCAGCGGATCGGTTGCGGCAAGGTCAGTCACTGATGTGCCTCCAGGCTCAGGCCGAGCAGCCGCTCTTGCAGCGGCACGTCGGCGGCCAGCGCCGCCATCTCGCCGCGGTGGACGATGGTGCCGTTGTCCATGACCAGCACGTTGTCACCGAGCTCGCGGGCGGCGAAGAAATTCTGTTCGACCAGAAGGATCGTCGCGCCCTTGCGCTTGATCTCCTTCAGGCACTCGATCAGCGCCATCACGATGGCGGGCGCCAGACCCTTGGTCGGCTCGTCGATCAGCAAGAGCTTGCGCGGCTCGATGATGGCGCGCGCGATCGAGAGCATCTGCTTCTGTCCGCCCGAGAGGCTTCCCGCGCGCGACAGCCAGAAGCGGCGCAACGCCGGAAAGAAGCCGAAAATCCATTCCAGCTGCTTGTCGTCCATCGCAGCATCCCGTGCCGCCAGCACGAGGTTCTCCTTCACCGTGAGATCGGAGAACACCGCCATGCTCTCCGGCACGTAGCCGACGCCGAGCCGGGCGATGTCGGGCGTGGCGCGGCTCTCGATACGCATCCCTGCGAGACTGATCTCGCCTGATGATGCCTGCCACAGTCCCATGATGGTGCGCAGCGTCGTGGTCTTGCCGGCGCCGTTACGCCCGAGCAGCATCGTGACTTGTCCTTGCGGGACCGCGAGGTCGATGCCCTGGAGGATGTGGTAGCGACCGATATGGGTGTGCACGCCGGAGAGCTTGAGGAGATCGGTCATGCGGCGCTCTCTGCAGCAGTCTTGGGCGCGACGCCGAGGTAGGCTTCCTGCACGATCGGCGAGGCGATCACTTCGGCCGGCGGACCGTCGGCGACGAGCTGGCCGTTATGCAGCACGATGATGCGGTCGGCGAGCGAGCGCACCACGTCCATCTTGTGCTCGACCAGCAGGATGATCTTGCTTGTGTCCCGCTTGAGCTGCGCGATCAGGTTCAGGACGACAGGCACTTCGTCGATGCTCATGCCGGCGGTCGGCTCGTCGAACATGAAGACATCAGGCTCGAGCGCGATCATCAGCGCGACCTCGAGCTTGCGCTGGTCGCCATGCGACAGCGCGGTGGCGGCGACGCCGCGGCGGCTGCCGAGCGCGACCTGGTCGAGGATGGCATCTGCGCGTGCGATCAGGTCGCGGCGCACCATCCAGGGCCGCAGCATGTCGTAATGGGTGCCGTTCGCCGCCTGCACTGCGAGGCGGACGTTCTCTTCCACGGTGAGATTGGGAAACAGGTTGGTCAGCTGGAACGCGCGCCCGAGACCCGCGCGGGTCCGCAGCGGCGCGGAAAGCTGGGTGATGTCGGTGCCACCGAACAGGATGCTGCCGCTGGAGGCGCGCAGCTGGCCCGAGATCAGATTGAAATAGGTGGTCTTGCCGGCGCCGTTCGGCCCGACGATCGCGGTGAGCTCGCCCGGACGGAACGTGCAGGTCACGCTGTTGACCGCCACGTGGCCGCCGAAGCGGATGGTGAGGTCGCGGGTTTCGAGAGAGAGCGTCATGAGAGGTCTGGCAAGTGACAAAATGAAGATGTGTCCGCGCTCGCGGTAGCTCCCTCCCCCGCAAGCGGGGGAGGTGAAGCAAGAAAGCTCAGCGCTTGTTGCGAACGGGAACGTCCATGTCTTCGATCTTCAGTTCGCGCACCGGCTCGAGGATGGCCCAGGCGACATTCGGATCGACCTTGACCTTGAAGGCGTACATGCTCTGCAGCGCCTGATGGTCTTCCTTGCGGAACACCATCTTGCCCTTCGGCGTGTCGAACTCGAGGCCCTCCATCGCCGTGATCAGCTTCTCGCTGTCGGTCGACTTTGCCTTGGTGACGGCGGCGACGACGGACATCGCTGCGGCAAAGCCGCCCGCGGTGAAGAAGTCCGGCGGTGCGTTGAAGCGCTTCTGGTGCTCGGCGACCAGCCAGTCGTTCACCGGGTTCTTCGGGATGTCGTAGTAGTAGTAGGTGGCGCCTTCCATGCCCGGCAGGCCTTTATAGGCAGCGAGCGCCGGCAGGATGTTGCCGCCGGTGGAGAGCTCGATGCCGTAGCGCTTCGGGTCCATGTCCTGGAGCTTGGCCAGCGGATTGCCGGCGCCGGCCCAGATCACCCAGATCACCTTGCGGCCCGGCTTGTCCTTCAGCGCATCGAACAGGCGCTGGCCGACCGCGGTGAAGTCGGTGGTGTTGGTCGGTGCATATTCTTCCGCGGCCAGCGTTGCGCCGGTCTTGGCGAGCGCCTCCTTGAAGGCGGCGACGCCGTCGCGGCCGAACGCGTAGTCCTGCGCCAGGGTCGCAACGGTGACGCCCTGCTTGCCGATCGCGACCGCATTCGAGATCGCGTCCTGCGAGGAGTTGCGCGCGGTGCGGAAGATGTAGCGATTCCACTTCTCGCCGGTAATCTGGTCCGCGACAGCGGGCTCGACGATCAGGATCTTCTTGTTCTCTTCGGCGACAGGGAGAATGGCGAGCGCCGCGGCCGACGAGGTCGTGCCGATGGCGATGTCGGCCTTGTCGTCCTGATAGGCTTCGGCGAGCGCGGCCTTGGCGAGATCCGGCTTACCCTGGTCGTCCTTGGTGATGATGACGATCTTGCGACCGTCGAGCGTCATCGTGCCCTTGGTGGCGTATTCAAAGCCCATTTTCAGGCCAGTCTCGGTCTGCTTGGCATAGGCCTCGAGCGGGCCGGTCTTGCCGTAGATCAGCGCGACTTTGAGATCGTCGGCTTGCACGGAGGTGCCCGCGCCGAGCGCGAGAATGGTTGTTGTTATGATGAGTGATCGACGCACGATGGTCCCTCCTGATTCAACGTTTCTCGACAACAGCGATTTGCACAAGCTTACGAACATTGCAATCGAACCTTCCCGCCGAGCGCGTCGGCCTCTATAGCCTGCATCATTTTTGGGCCAGCCGTGCATCGCCGGCTCCCTCGGCCTGACGCCGGTCCGATTGCGCCTCGTCAGCGCTTTCGAAAATATGCGGTGCGACGCCACGCTTCTCCAGGGCTTCGCCGAGCTTGATGCGCAGGAAGCCCGAGGTGGTGTAGCGCGATACGCCTGAATAGAAGCGATCGACGAGGCTACGCACCATCGCCGAATAATCGTCCATCAATTCCGGCAGGATGGAAAAATTGTCATAATTGACGATGGCGTAGACCCGGCGGCCGAGCGGCGCGAGCCTGGCCTCGACGATCGCTGCGATGGTGTCGATCTCGGCCTTGCTGCGCAGCGGATAGCGTTCCAGATTGACGAAAAACAGGTTCTGCTGCTCGTCCAGCGTGAAGCGCTGGTCGAGCGGAATCGTGAGCAGGCGCTCGCGCAGCTCCATCAGGCCTTCGTGGAAGATGCGCGCGTCCATGGTTGCGGGATCGCGCGGGATCAGCGGCTTGAAATCCATCAGGCGGAGGATGTCGCGCTCGACGTCGATGCCGGGCGCGATCTCGGTGAGCTCGAGCCCTTCGGGCCGGAGCTCGAACACGCAGCGCTCGGTGACGTACAGCGCACGCTGCTTGCGCGCGGCGGCGAACTTTCCGCTGAAGGTGACGTGCTCGACGTGGTCCACGAACTTGCGCGACTTGGCCTCGTCGAGAATGACGAGCTTGCCGTCGTTCACGGCGATGCGCTGCTTGCCCGCGCCGAAGGTGCCAACGAAGATGACTTCCTTGGCGTTCTGGCTGATGTTGATGAAGCCGCCGGCGCCCGCGAGCTTCGGTCCGAACCTGCTGACATTGAGGTTGCCGGCGCGATCGACCTGGGCGAGACCGAGAAAGGCGGCATCCAGGCCGCCGCCGTCGTAGAAATCGAACTGATAGGGCTGGTCGATCACGGCCTGCGTGTTGATCGCCGCGCCGAAATCGATGCCGCTCGCCGGAATGCCGCCGATCACGCCGGGCTCCGCCGTCAGCGTGATGAGGTCGATGATCCGCTCTTCGTTGGCGACCGAGGCGATCCCCTCGGGCATGCCGATGCCGAGATTGACGACGCTGTTGGCCTTGAGTTCGAGGGCTGCGCGCCGCGCGATGATCTTGCGCTCACTGACCGGCATCACCGGGAGCGATGCGGCGCGGACCCGGATCTCGCTGGAGAAGGCGGGATTGTATGGCGTGCCAAAGGTCTGCCAGTGGTTCTCGGGCCTTGCCACCACGACGCAGTCGACGAGGATGCCGGGAATCTTCACCTGGCGCGGATTGAGGCTGCCGGCCTCGGCCACGCGCTCGACCTGGGCGATGACGATGCCGCCGGAATTATGCGCGGCCATGGCGATCGCGAGCGCTTCCAGCGTCAGTGCCTCCTTCTCCATGGTGAGGTTGCCGTCGGGATCGCCCGTGGTAGCGCGGATGATTCCGACATTGATGGGAAAGGTCTTGTAGAGCAGGCATTCCTCGCCGCCGATCGTGATCAGCTCCACGAGGTCCTCGGTGGTGCGGGCGTTCAGCTTGCCGCCGCCGTGCCTGGGGTCGACGAAGGTGCCCATGCCGACGCGAGTGACGTGGCCGGGCCGGTGCGCGGCGATGTCGCGGAACAGATGCGTGATGACGCCTTGCGGCAGATTGTAGGCCTCGATCTGGCCTGCGATCGCGAGCTGCTGCAATTTCGGCGCAAGCCCCCAATGTCCCCCGATCACGCGCCGGACCAGCCCCTCATGCGCGAAATGGTTGAGCCCGCGATTCTTGCCGTCGCCCTGGCCCGCCGCGTAGACCAGCGTCAGGTTGCGCGGCTTGCCTTGCGTGTAGGGCGCATCGCCCTCGTGGGAGAGATAGAGCTCTTCCAGCGCGATCGCGATCTCCTCGGCAAAGCCGATGCCGACGAAGCCGCCGGTCGCCACCGTATCGCCGTCGCGGATCAGCATGACCGCCTCAGTCGCCGTGACGACCTTGCCCTTCTCGGAATTGCGCAGGTAGGGCAGCGCTGGATGATGGCTCACGGCGTTCCTCCCAATCCCTTCGACCGCATGCCGATATTATTCTGAGTTGATCCTATCGCGGGGACCGGCCGTGGAACAGCTTGCTCCCGCGAGAGCGGGCAGCACTGAGCAAGGTTTGCGCCAGATACCTTTGGTCCACGGAATGCACTGCGATTTGCGGCCATTCCGGCGTAGCCGGAGCAGGAGAGTAGCCGGGCACCGTGTCCGGAATCCGAGACTCCGGACACGCTCGTGTCTCGAAACTCAGACGGAGGCCGGCCCTGTGGCGAGGCCGAACTTGGCCAGCTTCTTGTAGAAGGTCGCGCGCGAGATTCGCAGCATCTTGGCGGCCTCGGTGATCTGACCGTTGCTGGCGGCAAGCGCCTGTTCGAGCGTGTGCTTCTCGAACTCCGCCTCGGCCTCCGCATAGGGCACGACCAGCCCGGCCGGGCGTTCGGATGAAGCGGGCCTGACCTCGTTGCCCAGGGGAAGGATGCGCGCGACATCCTCGCCGGTCAGCCGGCCGGAATCGCTGAGGATCAGCGCCCGCTCCAGGATGTTGCGGAGCTCGCGGACGTTGCCGGGCCAGTCGTAGCGCGCGAGGGCGGCAAGCGCGCTCGGGGTGATCTTCGCCTTGATGTAATCTCCGGAGGCGCTGATGTCCTCGAGCAGGCGGGCGCAGATCTCGGGGAGATCGTCGAGGCACTGGCGCAGCGGCGGCAGCTCGATCGAGAGCACGTTCAGCCGATAATAAAGATCGGGCCGGAACGCGCCGTCGCTGACGCGCTTGCGCAAATCCACGTTGGTTGCGGCGACCACGCGCACGTCGACCTTGGAGATCTTGTCCGAGCCGAGCGGTTCGATCTCGCGCTCCTGCAGCACGCGCAGCAGCTTGGCCTGCAATTGCAGCGGCATCTCGCCGATCTCGTCGAGGAACAGCGTGCCGCCGTCGGCGATGCGGAACTTGCCCTCGCGTCCCCTGCGGTCGGCGCCGGTATAGGCGCCCGGCGCGGTGCCGAAGAATTCCGACTCGATCAGCGTGTCCGGGATCGCCGCGACATTGACGCTGACGAACGGCTTGTCCGCGCGCGAGGAGGCGTTGTGGATCGCCTGCGCCAGCATCTCCTTGCCCGTTCCGGTTTCGCCGGTGAGCAGCACGGTGACGCTCTGCCGCGCCGCGCGGCCTGCCAGCTCCTTGGCCCGCGCGATCCCAGGTGTGATGCCGACGAAGTCGGCGAACGTGAAGCTCGCCGCGCGGGCATTGGACAATTGCCGCCGCGCCAGCCGTAGATCGCTCTCGAGCTGGGCGACACGGGCGAGCAGCGGCTTCAGGCTTTCGAGGTGGTCGTAGAGCACGAAGCCGATCGCGCCGATCACCGTCCCGTTCTCGTCCTCGATCGGCATGCGCGTGACGACGAGCTGCTCGCCGCCGAGCTCCATGATGTCGAGCAGGATCGGCTCGCCGGTTTCGACAACCTTCCGCATCAGGCTGTTCGGAATGATCTCCTCGATCGGCCGGCCGATCGCCTGATCTGTGCGCTTGAGGCCGAGCGCGGCGAGATATTTTTCGTTGACGTAGACGACCCGCCCGCCGCGGTCGATCGCGATCGCGCCTTCGCACAGCTTTTCCAGCCGCTCGAACAGCGTCTCCATCGCGCGCGCACGGAGATAGGCGGGGTCGCTGATCGAGGGCGAGGCGGACATGACATATCCCGGCGGAAGTCCGCCTGTGTATTATCAAAAGACCAGCAATTTCAAAGGGGGAAATGGGGCGCGCCCCACACTCGGTCGTCGTCCCGGACAAGCGTAGCGCAGATCCGGGACCCATAACGACAGGGCATAATTTGGCGAAGATTCGGAGTTGGCAGGTCACTTCATAACCACGCCCTGTGGTTATGGGTCCCGGGTTCGCTTCGCGCCCCGGGACGACAGCGCTCCGTGCTGCCCTACCGCCGATACCCGCTCGCGCGCGAGTAGCCCTGGCGGTTCTGTTGCATCGGGCGGCTGGCGACGCTCGCCCGCGATTCGCTGGAGAGCGGGGTCGCGAGCTTCAGCTCCTCCAGGAAGATCGGGCGCGAGAAGTAATAGCCCTGCGCGTAGCGGATCTTGGTCGCGGCCTGGAGGTAGGCGAGTTCTTCGTAGGATTCGAGGCCTTCGGCGATCACGGTCATGCCAAGCGCCTCGCTCAGGGATTCGATCGCGCGCAAGATGCCCTGGCTGCGCGGGCGCTTGTGGATGTCGGTGATGAAGGAGCGGTCGATCTTGATCTCGTCCGCGGTGATGTCGGCCAGCGCCGAGAGCGAGGAATAGCCGGTGCCGAAATCGTCGATCGAGATGCCGACGCCGAGCTTGCGGAACATCGGCAGGATCTCGGCCTGGAAGTGATTCTTGGCGACGAAGGCGTCTTCCGTCACCTCGATCATGAAGCGCTGGGGAAAGCCGGTCTCTTCCAGCGCCCGCGCGAAGCTGCGCATGAATTCGGGATTGCCGGCCTGCTTGGCGGCGACGTTGATGCTGATGGTCGCTTCCGGGTCGAAGGTCTCGTTGATCAGGTCGATCGATTTGACGATCTCCGCGAGCACGAGGTGAGTGAGCTCGTCGATCAGGCCGAGCTCGCCGGCGAGGTTGATGAATGAGCCCGGCGCCTGGATCACGCCTTCGTCGTCGCGCAGGCGTACCAGGGCCTCGATGCCTTTCACGGCCTGGGTGCGGATGTCGACCTTGGACTGGAAGGCGCAGCAGAAGCGCTTCTCCAGGATGGCGAGCCGCAGCGACTGCTCGATCTTCATCCGCGCCAGCGCTTCGCGTTCCATGCTGGAGTCGAAGAAGGCCGCCGATCCCTTACCGTCGTTCTTGATGCGGTACATCGCGATGTCGGCGTTCTGGCGCAGCGTCTCGAAGCTGCGGCCGTGGTCGGGATAGAGGCTGATGCCGACGGAGGTGGAGGCGAAGACTTCCGAATTGTCGATGAAGAACGGCGCCGTCAGTCGCTCCAGCGTCGACTGCATGAACTCGGCGACCTCCTCCTGGCTCTGGATCGGGGAGAGCAGCAGCAGGAATTCGTCGCCGGAGATGCGCGACAGCATGTCCGAATCGCGCAAGTCGCGTCCGAGCCGCTTCGACAGCTCGACCAGCAGCGCGTCGCCGACGGCGTGGCCATAATAGTCGTTGATGTGCTTGAAATTGTCGACGTCGAGGAAAGCCAGTGCGAAACGCTCGCCGCCGCTTCTCTCCGAGAGCAGGCCGTTGGCGCGATGTTCGATCACGCGCCGCGAGGGCAGGCCGGTCAGCTCGTCGAAATAGGCCGAACGGAACAGCTGGTCCTCGAAATTCTTCTGCTCGGTGATGTCGGAGGACGCCGAGATCAGCAGCTCGCGCCCGGCGAGGCGGACGGGACGATGGGTGGTGAGCAGCACTTGTCGGGCAGCGCCTCCGTGAAGCGCCTCCTCGGTGACGACAGGCTGGCCGGCACTCAGAGCCTGACGGCAGGCTTCGCGGCGCGGCGAAAGATCGGGTGAGGGACGGCTGCCGTCCATGCCGAGCTGCGCGGCCGCGGCGTCGTTAACCAGCAGAAGCTCGCCATGCGCATCCTGCACGGTCAGGCCCGCCGGCAGCATTCTAACGATTTCCTTGAGAAATCCGAGCTCGGCTTCGCTCGCGCCGGAATATTTGTTGTCGTTCATAGAAGTCATGAATCTTGTTGTTTCAGCGCGTTTTGCAATGAGCGCAGTCTTGCGTGGTTCCCTCTTAAGTTTGGTTAAGGGCTCCGGAGAAATACGGGGGTGTTTTGGGGGAAACTTGCGACGATGCGAGGTGCGCCGACGATCGTCATTAACAGAGCGTCAACGGCACATGCGAAACGGCAGGTAGCGCGCGGGTTGCGCTTTCGCTTGGTGCGCGATGCTATTCGCTTCGCGGGATTCGACACTGCATGATGCAATGCAGCCCGGTCTTCAAATAGGAGATCTCGGTCCTGCCGTCGAAAGCCGACAATGCCGATTTCAGCAGCTTGGTGCCGAAGCCGGGTTCGGACACCTTGTCCACGCTCGGCCCCTCGTTTTCGTCCCAGGTGATGGTCAGGCGGTCGTCGCTGACGGTCCACGAGACCTGCAACAGGCCGCGTGGCGAGGAGAACGCACCATATTTGCCTGCATTGGTGGCGAGCTCGTGAAACATCAATGACAGCGTCACTGCGAGCTTCGGCGGCAGGAACAGCCGGTCGCCATTGAGGGTGAAGCGGACGTGGCCGTAGGGGCCGAGCTCCGAGATCAGGAGGTCGCGGATGTCGCAGCCGGCCTTGTCGATCCGCGAGATCAAATCGTCGGTCGCGGCCAGCGAGCGCAGCCGCGGATCGATCCGGGCCCAGACCTGCGGCTGGTCATGCAGCACCTGATGCAGCACGGCATGCACGGTGGACAGCTTGTTCTTCAGCCGGTGCTGGAGCTCGTCGACCAGCAGCTTGCGATACTCTTCCTCCTCGATCAGGCGCTTGGAGATCCGGCGCTGCTCCGCCAGCATGGTGCGATAGTGCTCGACGCCCCAGATGGTGAGCGCGCAGACTGCCCAATAGAGCGCCAGCAGCGCAAACCGGGCGTGGTCGGCCATCGCATCGCTGAAATTGACGACGACGCCGAGCACGCCGCCGATCAGCGCGGTCACGATCCCGATCCGGAAGCCGCCGAACGCGGCGGCAAAGAACACGGCAGGAAAGTAGGGCGTGAAGTAGACGTCGGGCCGCACATGGGCCAGCGCCCAGCGCGCCAGCGTCGCAACCAGCAGGCAGGCCACTGCAAACGCAATGCTCAGGCCGAGCGATGGCGGCGCCGCGCCCTGCCAACCCCTGCGGAATTCGTCGATCAGCTTCCCCATGGGCAGCTCAGTTGCGATATGCGTTCGAAATTCGATCGGTCCATGAGGATGTTACGCATCCCGTTCGCCCAAGCATAGCTTGCCTTGTCGGAGGCAGGCAGGGATAGTGGCCGCTGCTGCGACGGCAGCGGTCGATGTTCGCCATTTGTCATCAAATCGTTCGAGAACAGGAACATTCCATGGGCAGGCTGGACGGCAAGGTTGCGGTGATCACGGGAGCGACGAGCGGGATCGGATTGCGCACCGCGGAAGTCTTCGTTGCCGAAGGTGCCAAAATTGTGATCGCGGGCCGACGTGTACCGGAAGGCGAGGCGCTGGCATCGCGGCTCGGGTCGAACTGCGTCTTCCGTCAGACCGACGTGGCCGTCGAAGCGCAGATGCAGGCCCTGATCGCGCTGGCCGTGGACAAGTTCGGCCGGATCGACTGCCTGTTCAACAATGCCGGCGGCCCGGCGCAGACGGGCGGCATCGAGGGCCTCGAGGTCGAGCGCTTCGATGCGGCGATGGCGACACTGGTGCGCAGCGTCATGCTCGGCATGAAGCACGCCGCGCCGGTCATGAAGAAGCAGGGGAGCGGCAGCATCATCAACAATGGCAGCATCGCCGGTCGCCTCGCCGGATTCTCGTCCTCGATGGTCTATAGCGCGGCCAAGGCGGCGGTGATCCATCTGACCAAATGCGTGGCGATGGAGCTCGGCGAGTCCAATGTGCGCGTCAACGCGATCTCGCCCGGTGCGATCGCAACCGGCATCTTCGGCAAGGCGCTGGGTCTGTCGACCGACGCCGCGGAGAAGACGCCGGCGGTGATGCGCGAGGTCTACAAGACCGCGCAGCCGATCCCGCGCGCCGGCCTGCCCGACGACATCGCCCAGGCCGCAGTGTTCCTGGCCAGCGACGAATCCAGCTTCATCAACGGCCACGACCTCGTCGTCGACGGCGCCATGACCGGCGGTCGCAACTGGAGCCAGCAGCAGCAGGGCTACGTGGCGTTGCGCAAGGCGTTCGATCAGGGATCGTAGAGTTTGGTCTCGTGCCCCGGACGCGGTGCGGCGCGAAGTGCCGCTCCGCAGAGCCGGGGCCCATCCATCCGCAGCTTGCCTGTCGCTTCCTGGGTCCCGGCTCGCGCTTCGCGCGTCCGGGACACCAGAAACTCACACCGCCTTTACCCGCACCCGCAAGCCGTCCCGCGGCTTGGGGATCGGCCACATCTGCCAGTCCGGCTTGTAGCCCGGCTCCAGCGACACTTCGAGGTTCTGCAGGAAGTGCCGCGCGAAGCATTTCGCCTGCATGTAGGCGAAGTGCAGGCCGAGGCACATATGCGCGCCGCCGCCGAAGGGGACCCAGGCAAAGCGGTGGCGGCCCCGCTGCGCTTCTTCGGTGAAGCGCAGGGGATCGAAGCGATCCGGCTCCGGCCAGATGTCCTTCATGTGATGCGTATAGAGCGGATTGACGCCGACGGCGGTGCCGGCGGGAATCGTAAAGCCCTTGAACGTGAAATCGCGCATCGCGCGGCGCGGCATCGAGGGCACTGGCGGCTTGATCCGCAGCGCCTCCTTGAACGCCATCTCCGACAGCGGCATTTTTTCGAGATCGTCGAAGCTGCTGGGAGCATCCGTCGCGAGCCCGAGCGCGAGAACCTCGGCGCGCAAGCGATCCTGCCAGTCCGGATTGGCGGCGAGCTCGCCGATGAAGGAGGTCAGCGACGAGGTCAGCGTGTCGTGCGCCGCCATCATCAGGAAGCTCATGTGGTCGATGATGTCCTGCTCGGACAGCAGCGCGCCGTCCTCATGGGTGGCGCGGCAGAGCTGCGAGAACAGATCGTCGCCACCGTGATTGCCGCGGCGCAGCGGGATCTGCTCACGGAAATAGGCGACGATGCGTTTGCGGCCTCTTACGCCCCGCGCCATCTGGGTGCCGGGCAGGGGGCGGCGGATCGGCGCGACGGCAGCCGCGACCATGTCGACGAAGGCGCGGTTGATCTCGTCGACCTCCGGCCCGATGTCGGCGCCAAGGAACGAGGCCGCCGCGAGATCGAGCGTGAGCTGCTTCATTGCGGGGTAGAGCTGCATCTCGCCGGGCTTGGCCTTCCACTGCGCGACCCGCGCCGAGATGCCGCGGTCGAGATCGGCCAGGTAGGACTTCATCGGCCCGGACTTGAAGGCAACCGACAGCGCCTTGCGGTGCAGCCGGTGCTCGTCGAAATCGAGCAGCATCAGCCCGCGCGGAAACAACAGGCCGAGCACCTTGTTCCAGCCATGGGTCGAGGAAAACAGCTTCTGCTGGTCGAACATCACGAGCTCGTTGGCCTCGGGCCCGAGCAGCACGACGTTGGTCTCGCCGAACACGTGGGTGCGGTAGACCGGGCCATATTTGGCGCCGTTCGCCTCGATATGGCCTTTGGGATCGGCCAGCACCTGGAAAGTCTTGCCGACGATCGGCCAGCCTTCATCGCCGGGGATGTGCGTCAGGGCATTGCGTTTGGGCGCGGTGTAGTCGGGCGCCGTTGCGGCCACATTCTGCATCGACATGACGATTGCTCCGATTGGCAAGCACTACGAGCATAACACGATCCAGGCGCGATGAGCTGACGTCGTGTAACGCACAAAACCGTCACACCCACCGCTGTCGTCCCGGCGAACGCCGGGACCCATACCCCCAAGGAGAAGTTGTGGTGCGAGATAGAGGTTAGCAATCTTCGCCAAACATCTCCCTGCGGCTATGGGTCCCGGATCGGCGCGCGCTTTTGGCGCGCTTGTCCGGGACGACGAGAAGAGATCGGGGCTCGCCGACGGCTCCCTATCGCTTCGCCGCCTCCTTCTGCAGGTCCGGCGCGTTGACGGCGGGGATGGCGACTCGGCCGGGGCCGGTGACCTTCAGCGCCTCGGCGGCTTTCTCGTTCTCCATGATCTTGGCCATCACCGCCTGTCCCGCGCGTTCGAAGATGGCGCGGTTCTCGATCACGAATTTTTGCGACCTGCGCAGGCCGTCGATATAGCCGTTGATCTCGGGCACGACGTAGCGCGCGACCATGTCCCAGCTCCGGCGCGTGTTTTCCGGATTGGCCCAGTCGTGCACGAAGCCGATGATGGCGCCGACGCCGCCCGACACCTGCATCACGTTCTTGATGGTTTTGACGAGGTCGTCGGGCGTGCCGATGGTGGACGCCGCGCCCTCGACGAAGGCGGTCTTGTCGACGGCTTCATCGGGCGAAGAGAAGGCGGTGAGGCCCGGTCGCTGCAGCGTGCCGACATTATATTCGTTGTGCCAGCGCATCAGCCCGGCGCCGGCCTCGCGGCGCGCCTGCTCGCGGGTCTCGGCGATGTGGAAGGTCAGCAGCACGCGCCAGTCGGCGCGGTTCACCGTGGTGCCATGCTTCTTCGCGGCATCCTCGGCGAACTGCCATTGCTGCTGCAGCGACATCAGCCCCTGCGTCGTCATCGAGCCCAGCGAGATGATGCCGCAGCCGTATTTGCCGGCGAGCGTCATGCCCGAGGGGGAGATCTGCGACGCCACCACGAACGGCATCTCCTCCTGCAGCGGCAGGATCTGCAGCGCGGCGTCGTTCATGGTGAACCACTCGCTCTTCGCCGTGACGCGCTCGCCGTTGAACAGACGACGGATGATGCCGATCGCCTCGTCCTGGCGGTCGCGCTGCGTCATCGGGTCGATGCCGAGCGTATGGGCGTCAGAAGCCAGCGCGCCGGGCCCGGAGCCGAAGATGGCGCGGCCGCCGGTCATGTGGTCGAGCTGCACCATGCGCTGGGCGACGTTGTAGGGATGGTGATAGGGCAGCGACACCACGCCGGTGCCGAGCTTGATCCGCTTGGTACGCTCGCCGGCCGCGGCCAGGAACATCTCGGGCGAGGCGATCATCTCCCAGCCGGACGAATGATGCTCGCCGCACCAGAACTCGTCGTAGCCGAGCGCATCCAGCTGCTCGACCAGGTCGAGATCGCGCCGGAACTGGAGCATCGGATGCTCCCCGATCGGGTGATGCGGGGCAAGGAAGGCTCCGAACTTCAGGCGCGCCATGGCGTTTCTCCGGCTTCGATTTTCTGTTTGTTGAGAGGGTGAGGCTACGTGCCGGAGGCAGCAAACGCAATCGCGCCATGTCCCGTGTTACGGAATGCAGGCATGCGTTAGGTCTTCTTCCTCTCCCCGCTTGCGGGTGAGGGGGGGGACTCTCCACGGCGACAGAGTTGGTCAGGGCTTTCGGACCCCTCAGCGTCATTGCGAGCGCAGCAAAGCAATCCAGAGTCTCTCCGCGGAGGGAAGTCTGGATTGCTTCGCTGCGCTCGCAATGACGTGCTGAAAGAGCATCGATCCTACCTCGGAGGTAATCGCGGCGCGGCATGCCGTCTGAAATCATCGGCGATCCTCCCGAGGCCTCTTCCGATGCATCAAATCGTCACGCAACAAGTCGATTCCTCCCGCCGCTGGTGGGTGCTGGCGATCGTCGTGGCTGCCCAGTTCATGTTCGGCGTCGATGCCTTCATCGTGAACGTCGCCATCCCCACCATTGCGTCCGATCTCAAGGCGACGCCTGCGCAGATCGAATCCGTGATCGCGATCTACCTGATCGCCTATGCCACGCTGGTCGTCACCGGCGGCCGTCTCGGCGACATCCACGGCACGAAGAACGTATTTCTCGCCGGGGTGCTCGGCTTCACCCTGACCTCGCTGTGGTGCGGCCTTGCGCAATCCGGTGCGGAGCTGATCATCGCCCGGCTGGCGCAGGGCGCGACCGCGGCGCTGATGGTGCCTCAGGTGCTGGCGACGCTGCACCTGTTGTTCACCGACGGCCAGCGCAGCCGCGCCTTCGCCATCTACGGCATCGTGCTCGGGCTGGCCGGCGCCGCAGGCTTCCTGCTCGGCGGCCTCCTGATCACGGTTGATCTCGCAGGTGCCGGCTGGCGTTCGGTGTTCTTCGTCAACGTGCCCTGCGGGCTTGTCATTGCCTGCGCCGCCTGGCGCATCATGCCGTCGGTGCCGCGGCGATCAGGCACAAGGCTCGACATCAAAGGCAGCGTGGTCCTGTTCGCGGGGCTGCTGTGCCTGATCGGTCCCCTGCTGTTCGGTCACGATGTCGGCTGGGCACCCTGGCTGTGGGCGGTGATGGCGGTCGGCGGCGTCGTGCTGGCTGCCTTCCTGAAGCTGGAGCATGCGGTCGCGCGCGCCGGCGGCATGCCGCTGATCGACCTCACGCTGCTGGCGGACGCAGCGTTCCTGCGCGGGCTCGGCGCCGCCTTCTTTTTCTTCTTCGCCAATCTCTCCTTCTACCTCGTCATGACGCTGTTCATGCAGCGAGGCCTCCACATCCCGCCGCTCTCGGCCGGCTTGGCTTTCATTCCGCTCGCGCTCGCTTTCGTCGTCGCGTCGCGCCATAGCGGCGCGCGGGCGCGGCATCGCGGCACCAAGGTGTTGATTGAAGGCTGTGCGGTCCAGATCGCAGGCCTCGCCACGCTCGCGCTCGTCGCAGGCTTTGTCGATGCGCCGTCGCCGTTCCTGCTCGCCTTCACCATGATCGTCTTTGGCTACGGCCAGGGATTGGTGATGGCGCCGCTCTCCGGCGCGGTGCTCTCGACCGTCAAGCCCGTCGCCGCAGGCTCGGCCTCCGGCATCTACGGCACCATTGCGCAGATCGGAAATGCGGCCGGAGTGGCCGCAATTGGTGCGGTGTATTTCGCGCTGGAGGCGCTGCAATCAGCGCGCGCAGGTTTTCTGGTCTCGCTCGTCCTGTTTGTGACATTCATCATGATCTCAGCCGTATTTTTGTCGTGGCTGCGCCGCGCATCTGCATGAAGTTGAGGCATTGCGGTTAATACGTGCGGATTTCCCGGGGATTTCCGGTGATTTTAATCGGATTGACAGCGCACGGACTTTTTATTTTGCAGCGCAGCAACTATCTGGTTTGGCTGGACGTTGAACGTCGCCCACCAGGAAGTTGCCGTGTCTTTAGCCAGAAATGTTGATCTGTTGAGACGTCTGCCGAGGCTGGACGGTCTGCGCTTTGCCGAGCTCGGTCGCCGCGCGGATGAGTCCAGTCCGTTGCAAGAGGTCACGGGCTTCGGCGACAATCCCGGAGCCTTGCGCATGTTCGCGTTCGTTCCGGCGCAATTGCAGAAGCCGCGCGCGCTCGTCGTCGTGCTGCACGGCTGCGGCCAGACGGCAGCGGCTTACGATCTCGGCGCCGGCTGGTCGACGCTGGCTCAGCACTACGGCTTCGCGCTGCTGATGCCCGAGCAGCAGCGCATCAACAACGGCAACACCTGCTTCAACTGGTTCAGCCCGGAGGACACGGCGCGCGGCGGCGGCGAGGCGCATTCGATCCGCGAGATGATCGCGCACATGGTCGAGGCACATCGCATCGATCCCCGGCAGGTCTTCATCACCGGCCTGTCCGCCGGCGGCGGCATGACGTCGGTGATGCTCGCGACCTATCCGGAAGTCTTCGCGGCCGGCGCGGTCATTGCGGGATTGCCCTATGGCATTGCCTCGAATCTGCGCGAGGCACTGGACGGCATGTTTCATTCCCCGGTGCGTCCGGCGCGCGAGCTCGGCGATCTCGTCCGCAACGCCTCGGATCATCGCGGTCCCTGGCCGAAGATCTCGGTGTGGCACGGCAGCGCCGACCGCACCGTCAATCCCGGCAACGCCAACGAGATCGTCAAGCAGTGGCTCGATCTGCACGGTCTGCCTGATACGCCGATGGCAGAGACCATTGTCGACGGCTATCCGCGCCAGGCCTGGTGGGGCAAGAACGGCGAGACGCTGGTCGAATCCTACGCCATCACCGACATGGCCCATGGCACGCCGCTCGGACTTGCCGACAACGATCAACGTTACGGCGTCGAAGGCGCGTTTCTGATCGAGGCCGGCATTTCCTCGTCCTACCACATCGCAAAATTCTTCGGCCTCACCGACTGGATTGCCGACGCTGCAAAGGTGGAGGCCAAACCAGCCGCTAAGCCTGCCACCAAGCCGACGCTCTCGCCCGCGCCGCATCTCGCCCGCTCGATCCGCGCTGCGGTCGCCGAGCAATCGGCGGAGCCGAAGCGCGAGGAGGCCCGCAGCTTCGATCTCGGCCAGATCATCACGCGCGCGCTGACCGCCGCGGGGCTGATGAAGTAGCTCGTCGCTCGTTAGGCGACCCACACTCCGCTGTCGTCCCGGACAAGCGCGCCTCGAGCGCGCGCCGATCCGGGACCCATAGCCACAGGGTCAAGTGAGGTGCGAAAGCGCAACTCCGAATCCCCGCAACCACATCTCCCTGTGGTTATCGCGACGAGCGCAAGCGCTCGCGCGGGGGTCCCGGATCGGCGCTTCGCTTCGCTGCGCTTGTCCGGGACGACAGCGGAGCTTGTGGTGGCGTCAGCGGCTGAACCTGGCCTCGGCCGAGCAACCTCACATCTCGCCGGTGATGAACGGATTGGTCATCCGCTCCTGGCCGATGCTCGAGCCGGCGCCGTGGCCGCAGATGAAGCCGACGTCGTCGCCGAGCGGCAGCAGCTTGGTCAGGATCGAGTTGATCAGCGTCGCGTGACTGCCGCCGGGCAGATCGGTGCGGCCGACCGAGCCGGCGAACAGCACGTCGCCGACATGGGCAAAGCGCAGCTCCTTGTTGAAGAACACCACGCTGCCCGGCGAATGGCCGGGGCAGTGATAGATCTCGAACTTGAGGTCGCCGATCGACACGGTGTCGCCCTCGTTGAGCCAGCGGTCGGGCGCAAAATTGCGCACGCCGGTCATGCCGAAACGCGCGCCGCTCTCGACCACGTTGTCGAGCAGGAACTTGTCGGCTTCGTGCGGGCCCTCGATCGGCACCTTCAGCGCATCGCGCAAATCGGCGGCGCCGCCGACATGGTCGATATGGCCATGCGTCAGCCAGATCTTCTCCACGGTGACGCCGGTCTGCTTGATCGCGTCCAGGATCTTCGGCACGTCCCCGCCGGGATCGATCACCACGGCCTTCTTGGACGGCTCGCTCCAGATGATGGTGCAGTTCTGCTCGAACAGCGTCACGGGGACGATGATCGCGCCGGCCTTGGGTTGCGAGGAGTCTTGAGTGTCATTTTGCTCGGTCATGGCGCCACAATGCCGATTTTTGCCATGCCGCCAAGCAAAAGATTCGGGTGAAGGTCCCGGGAACAAGAGTCACAAGGCCGTCCCAATTGGCCTGCCAATTTGAACCCGGGCGGTGTTGTCGCGTTCTCCCGCGCAAGACGCGGATTGGGTGGTCTTCCGGCATGGCTCAAAGCGAAGAAAATTGGTGGCGCGACGGCATCTTCTACCAGATCTATCCGCGCTCCTTTCAGGACAGCGACGGTGACGGCGTCGGCGACCTCGCCGGCATCTTGCGGCGGCTGCCTTATGTGAAGTCCCTCGGCGTCGATGCAATCTGGCTGTCGCCGATCTTTCCCTCGCCAATGGCCGATTTCGGCTACGACATTTCGGACTATACCGGCATCGAGCCGCTGTTCGGCACGATGGCGGATTTCGATGCGCTGATCGCGGCCGTCCATGACAACGGCCTGAAGCTGATCCTCGATCTCGTGCCGAACCACACCTCCGACCAGCATCCCTGGTTCGTCGAGAGCCGCGCCTCGCGCGACAATCCGAAGCGTGATTGGTACATCTGGCGCGATCCGGCGGGCGACGGCGGTGTGCCGAACAACTGGTTGTCGGAGTTCGGCGGCAGCGCGTGGCAGCTCGATCAGACCACGGGGCAATATTACTATCATGCCTTTCTCGCTCAGCAGCCGGACCTGAACTGGCGCAACCCGGATGTCCGCAACGCCATCTACGATGTGATGCGGTTCTGGCTGGAGAAGGGCGTCGACGGCTTTCGTGTCGACGTGATCTGGCATTTGATCAAGGACGCCGAATTCCGCGACAATCCGCCGAACCCGCATTACGTCGAGGGTCGGCCGCCGAACGAAAGAATCCTGACGCAATATTCCACCGACCAGCAGGAGGTGCACGAGGTCATCGCCGAGATGCGGCGCGTCACCGATGCCTATTCCGCGCGCGTCCTGATCGGCGAGATCTACCTGCCGCTGCATCGGTTGATGGCCTATTACGGCAACGACCTTACCGGCGCACAGATGCCGTTCAACTTCGCGCTGCTCTCGACCTTCTGGAGCGCGCGCTCGATCGAAAAGATCGTCGAGGATTACGAGAAGGCACTGCCGCGCGGTGCCTGGCCCAACTGGGTGCTTGGCAATCACGATCGCCCGCGCGTCGCGAGCCGCGTCGGTCCCGAGCAGGCCCGCGTCGCCGCCATGCTGCTGCTGACGCTGCGCGGCACGCCGACGCTCTATTATGGCGACGAGATCGGGATGCACCAGGTGGCGATCGCGCCGGAGGATGTCCGCGATCCCTTCGAGAAGAATGTGCCGGGCATCGGCGTCGGCCGCGACGGCTGCCGCACGCCAATGCAATGGGATGCGTCCGACTTCGCAGGCTTCTCCGCGGTTCGGCCGTGGCTGCCGCTGCCGGAGCATTATGTGCGCGACAATGTCGTCAATCTCGAAGCCGACACACGCTCGATCCTCAATCTCTACAGGCGCCTGATCGGCTTGCGGAAGAGCTGCCCGCCGCTGGTCGCGGGCGAGTATCACCCAATCGCGGCGCAAGGCGACCTCCTGATCTATCGACGCGAGACTGAGGGCAAGGCGGTGATCGTCGCGCTCAATCTCGGTCCCGACCCGATCTCGGTGACGACGAGCGCGATCCGTTTCGGCAGCAGGATATTGCTGTCGACGTTTCTGGATCGCGAGGGCGAGGAAATCGAAGGCGTGCTGGATCTGCGCGACAATGAGGGGGTCATCGTCGTTCCGCCGTAGCTATTGGAGAGCATCGTGATCGCCTCATTCTCCCATGTCGTCCCGGACAAGCGCAGCAAAGCGGAGGGCAGATCCGGGACCCAAAGCCACAGGGAGATGTTTTGCGAAGACTCGGAGTTGCCCGCTCGCCTCCACACTTCTCTCCTGCGGTTATGGATCCCGGATCTACGCGCGCTTAGGGCGCGCTTGTCCGGGACGACGGCGGAGCATGTGATGCAGCGCCGCCCACATCACCCCGGATGCTTGTTCCCTCGCACCGTATTCCCGTCGATGTCGCTCCGCTTCAACAGATAATCCAGCCCGCCGACGCGGTACCAGCGATAGCCATAGGGCTCGAGCACAATGCGGTGCTGGCCGCGCTTGTCGGCGTGGCTGTGGTCCTCCGCGAGCAGATTGATCAGGTGCGCGCCGGCCTCGCCCGACAATCCTGTCGCGAACGCGATCTCGCGCGGCTTCTCGTCGAGATTATGCACGAACAGCACCGAATTGTTGCGCCAGTCGTAGCGCATGATGAACACGGCGGGATCGCGGGTGGCAATGATGGCGAAATCGCCCCAGCCGACCTCCGGCACTTCCTTCCGCATGCGGACGATGCGCTCGGTCCAGTTCAGCATGGAGTTGGGATCGCGCCGCTGCTTGGCGACGTTGACATGCGGATAGCCGTAAGGTCCCGTATCGATGACGGGGCAGGCGGGCTTGTCGCTCTTGGTGAAGCCGCCATGCGGCTCGGTCGACCATTGCATCGGCGTGCGCGCGCAATTGCGCTCGGGCAGCGAGAGGTCGTCGCCCATCGCGATCTCGTCGCCATAGCGGATCACGGGCGTTCCCGGCAGCGTGCACATCAGGCTGTAGGCGAGCTCAAGCCGCCGGCGGTCGCCGCCCAGCATCGGCGCCAGCCGCCGGCGGATGCCGCGGTCGTAGAGCTGCATGTCCTTGTCGGGGCCGAAGGATTTGAACACGGCATCGCGTTGCGCCTTGGTCAGCCGGCCGAGATCGAGCTCGTCGTGATTGCGCAGGAACAGGCCCCATTGCGCCGAGGCCGGCCGCGGCTTGGTCGCCTTCAGCGCTTTGCCCAAGGGCCGCGAGTCGGCGGACGCCAGCGCATAGAACAGATGCTGGTTGACGTGGAAGTTGAACATCATGTGCATGCGGTCGGCGTCGCGGCCGAAATATTCCATGTCGGTTTCCGGCAGCACATTGGCTTCGGCGAGGATGATGGCATCGCCCTGCCGCCATTGCAGGAATTCGCGGAACGCGCGCAGCATGTCGTATTGCTCGACCGGCTTCTTCACCTTGGCGCCCTTGGTCGCGATCACGAAGGGCACGGCATCCATGCGGAAGCCGGAGACGCCGAGCTGGATCCAGAAGCCCATGATCTTGAGGATTTCTGCCTGCACATGGGGGTTCGAGGTGTTGAGGTCTGGCTGGAAATCGTAGAAGCGGTGGAAGTAGTAGGCGCCGGCTTCCTTGTCGCGCGTCCATGTCGATTTCTGCACGCCGGGAAACACCATGCCCTTGTTGGCGCCGGCCGGCTTCTTGTCGGACCACACATACCAGTCGCGATACGGTGAGCTCTTGTCGCGCCGCGCCTCCTTGAACCATTGATGCTGATCCGAGGTGTGGTTGACGACGAGGTCGATGATGACGCGGATGCCGCGCTGCTTGCAGCCATGGGTGAACTCGACGAAATCGCCGAGCGTGCCATAGCGGGGATCGACGCTGTAGTAATCGGCGATGTCGTAGCCGTCGTCGCGGCCCGGCGAGGTCTGGAACGGCATCAGCCAGATCGTGGTGATGCCGAGGCCGTGGAGATAATCCAGCCGGCGCAGCAGGCCCTTGAAATCGCCGATGCCGTCGCCGTTGGCGTCCATGTAGGAGCCGACGGACAGGCAGTAGATCACGCCGTTCTTGTACCAGAGATCGTCGATCATGCGTCGCAGCCTCGGTGGTTCCGCCGAGGAGCGGCGGCTGCGTGATAAGTGCGTGGGGGAGGGGAGGTTCCGCGCTCTCGCACCACACTCGCTGTCGTCCCGGACAAGCGCAACGCCGATCCGGGACCCATAGCCACAGGGAGCAGTTTTGCGAAGACTCGGAGTTAACCTGAGAGCCCTGCAACAACTCCCTGTGGTTATGGGTCCCCGCGTTCGCGGGGACGACAACGGAGATCGAGGGTGCGCTTATCCTCCATCGAGCAGTGTGCAGTTCTACGGAATCGGCTATCCTCCCCGCCATGGACAGCCCCGCCCGCAACATCGCTCTCGTTCCACCGCCGGACCGCCGCCAATCCGAGACGGCGCTTGCGATCGCGCGCGGCACGTCGCGGCTGCTGCGCTCGCTCGGCTTCTGCTGCATCAGCGAATTGCCGCTACCCTCGGGCCGGCGTGCCGATCTGGTCGCGCTGAACGAGCGCGGTGAGATCTGGATCGTCGAGATCAAATCGTCGGTGGAGGATCTGCGCGCGGACCAGAAATGGCACGAATACCGCACCCATTGCGACCGGCTGTTCTTCGCCTTCACGCAGGATCTGCCGTGCGAGATCTTTCCCGCGGAGACCGGCCTGATCGTCGCCGACGCCTATGGTGCGCACATGCAGTGCGAGGCGCCCGAGCACAAGCTCGCCGCCGCCACGCGCAAGCAGATGACGGTGCGTTTCGCCATGGCGGCGGCACTGCGCATCAACCGCCTGGTCGATCCGCAAGGCCACGCGGAGTTTTGGGAGTAGGACGGTCTCGTGTCCCGGACGCGCTGCAGCGTGAAACGCTGCTGCGCAGAGCCGGGACCCAGAGGGCCGTGGTTCAAGCTGAGGCATGGGCCCCGGCTCTGCAGCGCATCACTTCGTGCTGCGCAGCGTCCGGGGCAAGCGGTGCTGTAGGGTGGGCAAAGCGTAGCGTGCCCACGTCTTTCTTCGATGCTGAGAAGAATGGTGGACACGGCGCTTTGCGCCTTTGCCCACCCTACGGCACCGTTACCGCGGCGCGCGCTTGGCCAGAATCCGCTGCAACGTCCTGCGGTGCATGTTGAGCCGGCGCGCGGTTTCCGAGACGTTGCGGTTGCACATTTCGTAGATGCGCTGAATGTGCTCCCAGCGCACGCGGTCGGCCGACATCGGGTTGGCCGGCAGCTAGGATTTCTCCGCGCTGGTCGAGAGCAACGCCGCGACGACGTCGTCGGCATCCGCGGGCTTGGAGAGGTAATCGATCGCGCCCATCTTCACCGCGGTGACGGCGGTGGCGATGTTGCCATAGCCGGTCAGCACGATCGCGCGCGCATCCGGGCGCTTCTTCTTCAGCGCCGAGACCACGTCGAGGCCGTTGCCGTCGCCGAGCCGCAGGTCCACCACGGCGAATGCGGGTGCTGCCTTGCCGATCTGCGCAAGACCGTCCGAGACCGTGTCGCATGACGTCACCGCGAAGCCGCGCGTCTCCATGGCGCGCGACAGGCGCTCCAGGAACGGCTTGTCGTCTTCCACGATGAGAAGCGAGCGGTCGGTCTGTTCGTTCAGTTCGGCGATGGCGTTCAAGGTTTTTCCTCTCTCCTGCTCATCTACATATGGCCTTGCAATCGGGCGGTGCCAAGGCCGCCGATAGTCGATCGGCCCCGTCGTGCGACGCAAGGTCGCGGCCTCAAGCGCGATGAATTGCCATCGCGCTCGCGATTCCGGTTTTCAGCATGACCCTATCGGAAAACCGCTGAACACTTTTCCGGGATCATGCCTATCCTATTGTTTCTTCGAGCGTCTCGATAGCCTCAAAACGCTCTCGCGGCCACGTGATGTGGACCACCGCGCCGTGTTCCGGGAACGTCCGGTTGGTAAACGAGACCTTGGCGCCGGTGCGCTCCAGCAGGGTGCGCGCGATGAACACGCCGAGTCCCAGGCCCCGCCGCTCGCCGCCGCCGTCATCCTGGGGGCGCCGCCGCGACAGATAGGGCTCGCCGATCCGGTTCAGGATGTCGGGCGGAATGCCGGGGCCGTCGTCGGAGATCACGAGCTCGATATTGTCCTTGTTCCACCACGCGTTCGCCTCGACGGTGGTATGGGCGAAATCGACCGCGTTCTCGACGATGTTGCCGACGCCGTAGAGGATCGCCGGATTGCGCGAGCCGACCGGCTCGGCCACGGCGGCCACCGCGATCCGCACCTTGATCTCGACGCCGAAATCGCGGTGCGGGGCCACCACCTCCTCGATCAGCTCCGACAGCTTCATGCGGTCGAACGGTGCGTCGGTGGAGAGCTGGGTGATCTTGCTCAGGATGTCGCGGCAGCGCTGGGTCTGCTCGCGCAGCGTCTTCAGGTCGGCGGCGAAGCTGGCGTCCTTCACCGTCTTTTCGAGCTCGCGCGAGATCAGGAAGATGGTCGCAAGCGGCGTGCCGAGCTCGTGCGCGGCGGCCGCGGCAAGCCCGTCGAGCTGGGTCAGGTGCTGCTCGCGCGTCAGCACCAGTTCGGTCGCCGCCAATGCGTCCGCGAGCTTGCGCGCCTCTTCCGTCACCTGGAACGAGTAGAGGCTGGTGACGCCGATCGCGAGCACGATCGAGAGCCAGACGCCGACCAGATAGATCGGCGGCAGCACCAGCGGATCGTCAGAATCCCAGGGCAGCGGCAGATGGAAGAAGAACAGCACCGAGGCGCAGGCCACGGCGAGCAGGCCGAGGCCGAAGGTGAAGCGCGCCGGCAGCGCGGTCGCCGAGATCAGCACCGGCGCGAGAAACAGGAACGAGAACGGGTTCTGCAAGCCTCCGGTGAAGAACAGCAGGCCGGCCAGTTCCACGATATTCAGCGCGAGCAGCCCCGCGGCCTGGATCGGCTCCAGCCGGTGCATCGGATTGGCTGCGGTCTGGAGTGCCAGATTCAGCGATGCCGACAGGGCGATGATGCTGACGCAGGGGACGATCTCGACGTTGAATTCCAGCCCCTGCGCCACGATGAAGATCGCGGCCAGCTGGCCCAGCACCGCGAGCCAGCGCAGCCGCAGGATCGTATCCAGGCGGATATGCCGCTGCGCATGGCGGAAGTTGGAAGCGGCAATTTCGGTCATGTCGGCCAATGTGGCGGTGCCTTCTAAGCTCACAAACGCTGGGCTCGCGGAACCACCGGATTACAAGCCTTGCGCTCCCTGCCGCAATAGCAGAAGAACGGTCAGCATGACGGAGAATGACGAGGCTTCAAGTCGGCCGACTGTCGCGGAGAGCAGCTTGCCCGCGGCGATCGCCGTCGATCACCTCGTCAAGGTCTACAAGCAGACCCGGGCCGTCGACGATATCTCCTTTTCGCTGCCGCGCGGCAGCATCACCGGGCTTCTGGGCGGCAACGGCGCCGGCAAGACCACGACGATTGCGATGATCATGGGCCTGGTGCTGCCGACCTCCGGCCGCGTGCAGGTGCTCGGTCATGGCATGCCCGAGGAGAGCGCTTCCGTGCTGGGGCGGATGAACTTCGAGAGCCCCTATGTCGACATGCCGATGCGGCTCACGGTGCGGCAGAACCTCACCGTGTTCGGCAAACTCTATGCAGTGAAGAACCTGTCGGAGCGCATTGCCGCGCTCGCCGACGATCTCGACCTCACCGACTTCATGGATCGCCCCAACGGCAAGCTGTCCGCCGGGCAGAAGACCCGCGTCGCGCTGGCAAAGGCGCTGATCAACCAGCCCGAGCTGTTGCTGCTGGACGAGCCGACCGCCTCGCTCGACCCTGATACCGCCGACTGGGTGCGGGGACATCTGGAGCGCTATCGCCGCGACAACAACGCCACCATCCTGCTGGCGTCGCACAACATGCTGGAGGTCGAGCGGCTCTGTGACCGCGTCATCATCATGAAGCGCGGCCGCATCGAGGACGACGATACACCCGAGGCGATCATGGCCCGCTACAACCGCGCCACGCTGGAGGAGGTGTTCCTGGACGTCGCGCGCGGCCGGGTGAACGGGGCGAAGGAGGCGGCGAGGTGAGGGGGAGTTGCAGATCCCTGGATAGAGTCCCGTCATTCCGGGGCGCGCGGAGCGCGAGCCCGGAATCCATAACCACAGGATCGAGTTTGACGAAGACTCGGAGTTACCAGTCTCGCCCTACAACAGCCGCCTGTGGTTATGGATCCCGGGCCCGCGACTACGTCGCGTCCCGGGATGACAGTTTCCATCCGGGCCGCGGATTACCCCCATGACCGAGCTCCCCCTCCACCGCGGCATCTCCGCCCATCGCATCGGCGCGATGATCCTGCGCTATTGGTATCTGCTGCTGTCGTCTTGGCCGCGGCTGCTCGAATTGCTGTACTGGCCGGCGCTTCAGGTCATCACCTGGGGCTTCATCCAATACTACATCGCGGAGAACGCCAGCTTCTTCGCGCGCGCCGGCGGCACGCTGATCGGCGCCGTCATCCTCTGGGACATCCTGTTCCGCGGCCAGCTCGGCTTCTCCATCTCGTTCCTGGAGGAGATGTGGGCGCGCAATCTCGGCAACCTCATGATGAGCCCGCTCAAGCCCATCGAGTTTCTGCTGTCGTTGATGGTGATGAGCCTGATCCGTCTCGCGATCGGCGTCATCCCGATGACGCTGCTGGCGCTGTTCCTGTTTCACTTCAACGTCTATGCGCTTGGCCTGCCGTTGATCGCCTTCTTCTGCAATCTGATCTTCACGAGCTGGTCGGTCGGCATCTTCGTCTCGGGCCTCGTGCTGCGAAACGGCCTCGGCGCCGAGAGCATCGTCTGGACCCTGATGTTCGCGATCATGCCGCTCGCCTGCATCTATTATCCCGTCAGCGTGCTGCCGGGCTGGCTGCAATATGCCGCCTGGACGCTGCCGCCGACTTACGTGTTCGAAGGCATGCGCGCGCTCCTGATCGAAAACACGTTCCGCGCCGACCTGATGCTGGATGCGCTGGCCATCAATGCGGTGCTTCTGGTTGCATCTTTTGGGGCATTCCTTGCCCTTCTGCGCAGCGCCAAGCGACAGGGCTCGCTGCTGTCCGGCGGCGAATAGCGTCACTTTCTCGTGGATTCGGGCAGGTTTAGCGGTTTCGGCCACGTAGATGTACGGAACCATGCATTGACGCAATATTACGCATTCGGCAGTATGCTGCGATGCGAAGAGGAATATAGCGATGCCCATTGGTGAGTTTGGCGGCGCGCCGCCCCTGGCGGCAGAAGGCAGTCCGGTCCTGACGACGCCGATGTACTGGATGTACGAGATGGCGCACGCCGCTCTCAATCCGGCACGTGCCGTCACCGACGCCACCAAGCTGCTGTTTCAGAATCCGCTCAATCCCTGGACCCGCACCGAGGTCGGCAAGTCGGTCGCCGCGGCCTGCGAATTGTTTGAGCGCACCACGCGCCGCTACGGCAAGCCGGAGTGGGGCCTCAACGACACCGAGGTCAACGGCATCCGCGTCCCCGTCGAGGTCCGCTCGGTCTGGGAAAAGCCGTTCTGCCGGCTGCTCTACTTCGATCGCAAGTTTGCCCGTCCCCTGCGCAGCCCGCAGCCGCGCGTGCTGATCGTCGCGCCGATGTCCGGCCATTATGCGACGCTGCTGCGCGGCACGGTCGAGGCTTTCCTGCCCGCGCATGAGGTCTACATCACCGATTGGGCCGACGCCCGCATGGTGCCGCTCAGCGACGGCCGTTTCGATCTCGACGATTACATCGACTACGTCATCGAGATGCTGCACGTGCTCGGCGGCAACACCCACGTCATGGCGGTGTGCCAGCCCTCCGTGCCCGTCGTCGCCGCGGTCTCGGTCATGGAAGCGCGGCGCGATCCCTTCGTGCCGACCTCGATGACGCTGATGGGCGGCCCGATCGACACCCGCCGCAATCCCACTGCGGTGAACAACCTCGCCCAGGAGCGCGGCATCGACTGGTTCCGCAACCACGTCATCACCAAGGTGCCGTTCCCGCATCCGGGCATGATGCGCGACGTCTATCCGGGATTCCTGCAGCTCAACGGCTTCATCAGCATGAATCTCGACCGGCACATGGATGCCCACAAGCAGCTCTTCGCCCATCTGGTGAAGGGCGACGGCGACCTCGTCGACAAGCATCGCGAGTTCTACGACGAATACCTCGCGGTGATGGATCTCTCCGCCGAGTATTACCTCCAGACCGTCGACACCGTGTTCGTGAAGCATTCGCTGCCGAAGGGCGAGATGACCCATCGCGGAACACGCGTCGACCCCTCCAAGGTCACGCGCGTCGCGCTGATGACGGTCGAGGGCGAGAACGACGACATCTCCGGTCTCGGTCAGACCGAAGCGACGCACACATTGTGCAGCTCAATTCCCGATCATCGCCGTGTTCATTACGTCCAGAAGGGCGTCGGGCATTACGGAGTGTTCAACGGCTCGCGCTTCAAGTCGGAGATCGTGCCGCGGATTCATGACTTTATGGTCTCTGCAGCGAATCCGAGCTCGTTGCAGGCGCGCGCGGCCGAATAACCTTCGTTTTCGGCTTTCCCGTCAAAAAATCAGGCCCGGCCGGAGACTCCGGCGGCGTCAATTTCCCGCCAGATTCGCGGTATTTAGGTAGCTCCATAGGAGTGAGTCGGCACTCACCTCTTGGGGGTGCCGCATGCGTCCAGCGGGGGCGAAAAAAGCCGGTTCCGACCCCAGTCTGTAGGGTCTCCCGGACGCCAGACCGCTGTATATTGGGCAAATGATTTGTTTTTGCGCCGAGCGCTTTCCCTGGCGGCGGTTATGGCAGAATCCGGGCGCCCTCCTGCCCCCCGGACTGACAGACATGGCCACTCGCGCTCTCCTCTATCGGCGGCCCCACGAACCGAAGACCCTCGTCATCACCCACGGATCGCAATTTTTTGCCATCCGATTGCGCCGGCATCGCCGCGCGCGCCGCTATACGCTCAGAATTCATCCGAGCGATCGCGAAGCCATCCTCACCATGCCGCCGCGCGGCACGCTGGCCGAAGCCAAGGACTTCGCGCAGCGTCACGGTGCGTGGATCGCCGCACGTCTCGGTCGTTTGCCGAAGGCCGCACCGTTCCAGCCGGGCACGGTGATACCGCTGCGCGGCACGCCGCATCGTATCGTTCATCGCGCGGGCACCCGTGGCACCGTGTGGACGGAGGTACGCGACAGCGGTGAACGCATCCTCTGCGTTGCCGGCGGGCTCGAGCATGTCGACCGTCGCGTCAGCGATTTCCTCAAGCGCGAAGCACGCCGCGATCTGCAGCGTTCGGCGGAGGCCTACGCCGCCGAGCTCGGGGTCAGGGTCAAGCGCCTCTCGATCCGCGACCAGTCCAGCCGCTGGGGTTCCTGCACCTCGGCGGGCTCGCTGTCGTTCTCCTGGCGCCTGATCCTCGCGCCGCCCTTCGTGCTCGACTACCTCGCCGCGCATGAAGTGGCGCATCTGGTCGAGATGAACCACTCGGCCCGTTTCTGGCGCGTCTGCGGCAAGGTCTGCCCGTCAATGGAGCGCGCCAAGAAGTGGCTCGACACCTACGGGAACGACCTGCACCGGTATGGGGTCGAGGACTAGTGCGCGGCTCGTTAAGGCGCAGCCGCGACCGCGAAGCGGTTTTCCGGAAAGATCATGCGCAAACAATAACCTAAAGCGCGATGGCGATTCATCCAGGTCTCATCGCGCTTTATAGTGCGTCGCCAGCCGACACCATTGCTTGGTCCTGTTGAAGCGTTTTGTCGTCCACGTCCCTGAACGACGTCACGCGCCGATTGCTGCACACAGATCACTGAGGCAGCGCCACCCCGTCGATTTGCATGACGCCGAGCTGGTCGAACAACTCAATGTGCTCACCGTTCAGCACGGGAATGTAGCAGCGACGTTTGGCACCCGAGATACAGAGCTTGTCCTCCACGACCGTCCATGTCCCGGCCTTAGGTCCAAGGGACTCGTCCCAATGCGGATAGGTCATCCGGCCGTCGGGCTCGAATCGCATCGTGAACGGGCCATCCCTGAGCTTGGTACCGAAGCTGATCGTCTTGCCCTGGAGTTTTGTGGCCAAGGTCTCACCTGTCGGTCGTTCGCCGGCCGCTGCGGTGAGCGAGGCATCGGGCCCGGGATCATAGCCCTCGGCTTTCAGGATCAGCCAGAAGAGCCTGCCAATGCTACGCATGGTCGGCTCGGTGAAGGGCATGTCGCGGTCGACACGGTGCACCACGACGAGGTCGAGTGCGGGCACGACCAAGGCGTATTGGCCGCCGGATCCCTGGGCCATAAAGCTGCCCTCCGGCAAAGTGACCGTAGGCGCAACGGCACCGCCCAGAAAACCGATCCACCAGAGATAGCCATAGCCCATCCCTAACGCGGCTCTCGAATGGCTACGCGTGCTCTCTTCCACCCACCCCCGGGGCACGATCTGGTGCCCGGCCCAATTGCCTTTGTGTAGATAGAGAAGTGCAAATCGCGCCAAGTCCCGTGCGCTCATGCGGATCGCATAGGCGGGGTGGATCGAGGCTTCGCCGCGGACGTAGCTGCCATCCTGTGGCCGGTAGTCCTGCATGCCGATTGGCTTTGCGATCTTTTGGTCGAGCGCCTCGAAGATGCCGTTGCCAGTTGCGTGCTCGTAGATCGTGCCGAGCGCGTTGAAGTCCCAATTGTTGTAATACCAGAAGGTCCCGGGCGGGTGGCTGCCGCGCGGCGGTCTCAACTTGGCCATGTCCGGCGTCTCGTAGAGCGCGACGTGGTAAACCCCGGAACGCGCTTCGAGGAGTTCGCGCGCCGTCGCGCCCTTCTCGATCACGGTCAATCCAGGCGGATTATCGTCGATGCCGAGTTCGCCAAGCGTGCTGTCGAGGTTGAGCAGGTGATCCGACACTGCGATGCCGATCAGGGCGCCGAGCACGCTCTTGCGGATGGAAGCGAGTTCCATCGGCTTCGTGGTATTGCCCCACTCGGCCACCACCTTTCCGTGCTGAACGATCACAACCGCGCTCGAGCGAATCTGATCCGAAAAGGATCGCGCTTGGGCCAATTCGGTCTCTGACCAGCCCAATTCTGCAGGGGTGACGCGCTCCCACTCCGCGGCCGGGAAGCCATCTTCGGCCGTGGCGGCCCCGGACCGAACCAAAACGCAGAGCAGCACGACGACGAAAACAATCTGGCGCATATACATTGGGTCCCACGCGCTGCGCGCTTCACCTGATCGCAGCACGATACTCATTGACGGCGCCAAGCAGAACGCCTGTTGACGCATTTTTGGGATTCCCGCCAACGCTATCGTCACCCGGCCTGGCCGGACGCCGTTGTTGTTACGCCGAGAAAGCCGCAGCGAACTGGATTCCCCGCCCCAGTGCGCAATTGCGCACAAGGCGGGGAATGGCGGCGAGAGTGGAGCTGCATCAGGCAACCCTCACGGCACTCCTTCCCGCTTGCGTGCCTGACGCCAGATAAGCCGATTGCCGCTGCGCGCTTGCCTTCTGCCCCTCCGCCAGCATCGCCTGGAAGGCGGCGTCGAGTTGCTCGCGGCTGTAAGTCGTGGACGCGCTTTCGCGCGGCGTCCATTGCGATTGGGTGATGGCGGTGGAGGCCTTCTCGACGGTGCCGCCGAGCCGCGCGGCGTATTGGTCCGCCCGCCATTGCGCGAGGTGCGGTCCGCCCAAACCCGGGGGATCTTCCAGCTTGCCGATCCTTGCCGCCGCATCGTTGGTCATCGTCGAGGATCCGCCGTTGTACAGCGTGGCGACCACCTGACCGTCAACCTTGACCTGAGCGTAAGTGTTCTCAGGCGCATCGTCTGAGACGGTGGCTTGCGTCGCGGTCGCGCCGTGAGTCATCAGCCAGTTCGTGGCCATGAGGTCATGCAGGACAGGATCATCCGCCACCGAGATCGGCGTGGCGCCCGACAGCAGCTTCACCTGCGAGACGTCGACCCGAAATCCGTTGGCGGCAGCTTTGGTCTCATCCGGTGCCACCGGCTCAAGACCCGATGTTGCATGTGAAGCGGACGTCGATGCGGGCCGCAGATAGGGCAACGTCGCGCCGGACACACCTGACATCATGGAACGCTCCTTCCCACTCGCTCAACTTATGAGAGCAAATTCCGGGCCGGTGGCGCGTGCTTGAAGAGACTGGTGTTTTTGCTTTTCGGGCGCAGCCCGACTCGGTTGATCTTGCCGTGGTCGGCAGGACTTGCCGAAGGGATGCGGCTGCTGTCCGGCGCGAGTTTCACGCGTCCGGGCGGCCCGCGCAAGCCGTTGATTTCGTTAGCCTCGGCTACTGTGCATGGGGTTGTTTTCGCGATTTTTGTTTTGAGGAGCCTCAATGCCCTCAACCCGGGCCTAGCGGTTTCCGCCAAACAGCCGGTCCATCAGCCAGCCATCGAGCCCTGCCGCAGGCTCCGGTCGCACGTTGGCGCGTGTCGGTGGCGGCGGGCGATAGCCGCCGTTGTTCGCCGCTGCCGGTGCGGGCGCAGCCGCCGTCGGCGGCGATACCTGCGATGCCGCCTGCGCGAGATTTGAAAGGCCCCAGCCACCCGGCGCGCTCGGCAGGGCCGCCACGGGTACGCCCTCGTGCGCCGTCTTCATGAAGCGCGTCCAGACTTCCACCGGCAGGCCGCCGCCGGTCGCCTTCTTGGTCGGCGAGTTGTCGTCATTGCCGAGCCAGACGCCGGTGACGAGATTGGCGGTGTAGCCGATGAACCAGGCGTCGCGATAATCCTGGCTGGTGCCGGTCTTGCCGGCTGCCGGCCAGCCCGGGATCTCCGCCTTCTTGGCGGTGCCTGAGATCAGCGTCTCCCGCATCATCGTGTTCATCATGCCGACATAGCGGGGGTCGATGACCTGGGTGTGCTCGTCCGGCTGGCGCATGTAGAGCAGCTTGCCGCTGAGCGTCCTGATCCTTGTGACGACGTGCGGCGCCACTGCGAAGCCGCCATTGGCGAAGGGCGCATAGGCGCCGACCAGCTCGACCACCGAGACTTCCGAGGTGCCGAGCGCGATCGAGGCATTGGGCTCGAGCTTGGAGGAGATGCCGAGGCGGTGCGCGGTCCGCACCACGTTCTTCGGCCCGACCTCGAGGCCGAGGCGGATGGCGACGGTGTTCAGTGACATCGCCAGCGCCTGCGTCAGCGTCACCGCGCCGAAATATTCGTGGGTGTAGTTCTCGGGTTTCCAGCCCTTGACCTCGATTGGCGCGTCCTGGCGCATCGTGTCCGGCGTCAGGCCCTGTTCGAGCGCGGTGAGATACACGAACGGCTTGAACGAGGAGCCCGGCTGGCGCTTGGCGGTGACCGCGCGATTGTATTGGCTCTCGGAATAGTTTCGTCCGCCGACCATGGCGCGGACCGCGCCGTCAGGCGTCATCGCCACCAGCGCGCCCTGGCTGACGTTGAATTTCACGCTCTTGGCGGCGAGCTCGTCGATGATGGCGGCTTCCGCCACGCCCTGCAGCCTGGGATCGATCGTCGTCTCGACCTTGATGCTCTCGTCGATCTGGCCGACCAGATCGTCCAGCACCTCGCCGATCCAGTCGGCGACGTAATTGATCGTGCCGGCACCGACCGGCTTCACATTGTAGGAGGGATGGCCGATCGAGGCCTGCGCCTGCGCATCGGTGATGAACTTTGCGTCCGCCATCGCCGCGAGCACGATCTGCGCGCGCGCTTCGGCGCCTTCCGGATTGCGGTTCGGCGCAAGGCGCGAGGGCGATTTGACGAGGCCGGCGAGCATCGCGGCCTCGGCGATGGTGACGTTCCTCGCCGACTTGCCGAAATATTTCTGCGCGGCGGCTTCGACGCCGTAGGCGCCGGAGCCGAAATAGACCCGGTTGAGATAGAGCTCCAGGATCTCGTCCTTGGAATGCTTGCGCTCCAGCCAGATCGCCAGCTCCACCTCCTGCAGCTTGCGCTGCATGGTGCGTTCCTGGGTCAGGAACAGGTTTTTCGCCAGCTGCTGCGTCAGCGTCGAGCCGCCCTGCGACACGCCGCGATGCATGACGTTGGTGACGAGCGCGCGCAGGATGCCGACGGGGTCGATGCCGAAATGCGAATAGAAGCGGCGGTCCTCGATGGCGATGAACGCCTTCGGTAAATAGGGCGGCAGGTCCTTCAGCGCGATATTGGCGCCAGCCATCTCGCCGCGCTGCGCCAGCACGCTGCCGTCGATGCCCACGATCTGGATCGTCGGCGGTCGCTTGGGAATCTCCAGCGACTGGATCGGCGGCAGGTGGGCGCCGACATAGATCACGACGCCGATCACGGCGATCACACCCCACAGGCTCAGCACCGCGCCCCAATAGACCAGGCGACCGAGACTGAACCCGCCCCGCGACTTCGCCCGGCGCTTGGCGCCGCTGCGGCTGGCCGGTGCCTTGCGCTCGCGCGGCGGCTCGTCGCCGGCATCCTCGCTCTTGCGTTTGCCTGATGATTTGCCTGATTTCTTCGGCTTGTCGTCGCCGCCGCCGGGAATGCGGTCGGCCGGGGTCAGGCGCAGATCGGCGAGCGCCGCGGGCAAGCCGAACAGCGGCTCCTTCCGCCCACCCTTTTTCTTTCCCCACGCCATATGCAAACGCCCGGTCAGCCCGCCCCGCCGCACGCTAGCGGTCGCTGTTTAAGGCCCGGTTACCCCGGCGTTAACGCGTGATTAGGAGGTGGGGCATTCGCACCCCGCAGTTCCGCTCTCTCGGCGCCGGAGCTAGGATCGCGGGCGCAAAACACGATGAAGCACGCAGAGGAAACCCATATATGGGCCACATCGATCCGACCAAGGAGATCTTCGCGCAGTTCCGGGAGAACGACCGTCCCGGCCCGATCCACATGCTCAACCTGGTGAGGCTGCGCAAGGACGCGGCCTATCCGGACGGCCGCAAGGCGAGCGGCGCGGAAGCCTATGCCGCCTATGGCCGCGAGAGCGGTCCGGTGTTCGAGCGCCTCGGCGGTCGCATCGTCTGGCAGGGCAAGTTCGAGCTGATGCTGATCGGTCCGCAGGAGGAGCGCTGGGACCATTGCTTCATCGCGGAATATCCAAGCGTTGCCGCCTTCGTCGAGATGATCCGCGATCCCGTCTATCGCGAGGCCGTGAAGCACAGGCAGGCGGCGGTCGAGGATTCGCGGCTGATCCGGCATGCCGTGTTGCCGGTGGGAAAGAACTTTGGGGAAGTGCCGACTTAGATCAATCGCGTAGGTCTCACCCCGTCATCCTGAGGCGCGAGTGGCGCGATGCAAAGCATCGCGCCGGGAGCCTCGAAGGATGCACGGCCCCGATGCTTCCGCGTGGCTGCCAGCCGGGCCGTCGCCCTTCGAGGGCCGCCAAGGGGCGGCCACCTCAGGGTGACGGTGATGGATTGGGCCCGCCCCCCAAAAAAAATCGGCGGCCCGCAGGCCGCCGATTGCATTCCGGAATTCAGCCACTAACCCGCCGAACCCGTATCCTCCAGGATCGGGCCGAACAGCTCCCAACGCTCGCCGTTGAACTTCATCATCTGAAGCTGCTTGTTGACGCGGTAGTCGGTCGGCGAGGTGTTGACCTTGATGCCGGGCAGCGCGGTGTCGGTGGCGAAGTCCTTCACCGAGGCCGCCTGCTTCATGACGTTTTCGCGGGTCAGGTCGTCGCCGCACTGTTTCAGCACATGCACCAGCAACTGCGCCGTGCTGTAGCCGTAGGTGTTGAAGTTCGAGTCCTTGTCGCCATCGGGATAGTACTTCGCCATGAAGTCGAAATACTTCTTCAGGCCGGCATCGTCCTTCCAGGTCGGATCGAGCGGCTCCTTGCCGTAATTGACGCTGATCAGGCCCTTGGCGGCGTCAAGGCCTGCGGGCTTCAGCACCGCGCCGACCGAGGTGGCGTTGATGTCGACGATCTGCACCGGATGCCAGCCCATCTCGGCGATCTTCTTGATCGCCTGCGCGGCCTGCTTCGGCGTGCTCGCACTGAAGAACAGGTCGGCGCCGGCATCCTTGATCTTGAGGATCTGCGAATCGACGGTGGGATCGGACACCTCGTAGGAGGCTTCGGTCACGATCATCTTGGCGGCCTTGTCGCCGAGGCCGGCCTTGATGCCGTTCAGGTAGTCCTTGCCGAGGTCGTCGTTCTGGTAGAGCACGCCGATCTTGGCGTTCGGATGCTCCTTCAGGATGTACTGGCCGTAGATGCGGCCCTCGACGAAATAGTTGGGATTGAAGCCCATGGTCCACGGAAAGTTCTTCGGGTCCGTGAACCTGGAGGCACCAGTCGCCGCGAACAGCTGCGGCACCTTCTTGGCGTTGAGATATTTCTGCACGGCCGCGTTCACGGGCGTGCCGATGATCTGGAAGGTCAGCAGCACCTCGTCGCTCTCGACCAGCTTGCGGATCTGCTCCACGGCTTTCGGCGGCGAATAGGCGTCGTCATACTGGATCAGGTTGATCTTGCGGCCGTTGATGCCGCCCTGGTCGTTGATCATCTTGAAATAGGCGGCCTGCGTCTTACCGATCGACGAATAGGCCGACGCCGGTCCCGAGAACGGCATGGTCTGACCGATCTTGATCTCGGTGTCGCTGGCGCCTGGATCGTATTTTTTCTGGGCATTGGCCGCTGAAATCGACAGCGCCAGAGCAAGCGCCGTGGCCAGATGCAGCTTTCCATTCCTCATTCGCAATTCCCTCAGTCTGTTTTTGCCGATGATCTCTCGGCGCACGCTTGCGCGTCCGATGCCACCGCTGAGGGCGAGTGTGGAGGAACGATTGTTGCGATGCAAGACGGGGGAGGCACGCAGTTCGTAGGGTGGGTTAACCGCCCGCCTGCACGAAGTGCAGTCCGCTGGCGGAACCCACCCTGCGTCGTCCCTAACCCGCGGGCCCGGAGTCCTCGATGATCGGTCCGAACAGCTCCCAGCGTTCGCCGTTGAACTTCATCATCTGCATCTGCTTGTTGACGCGGAAGTCGTTCGGCCCGGTGTTGATCTTGATGCCGGGCAGGGCGAAGCTCGGTGTGAAGTCCTTGATGTTGGCGACCTGCTTCATGATGTTCTCACGCGTCAGGTCGTCGCCGCATTGCTTCAGCACCTGCACCAGCAGCTCCGCCACCGAATAGGCATAGGTGTTGACGGTGTTGAGCTTGTCGCCTTCGGGGAAATACTTGTCCATGAAGGCGAAGAAGGCCTTCACGCCGGGATCGTCCTTCCACTGGGGATCGCTGGGCTCCTTGCCGTATTGGGTCGAGATGATGCCCTTGGAGATGTCGAGGCCGGCCGGCTTCAGCGTCGCCGAGATCGGGCTCGCATTGATGTCGAGGATGTGCACCGGCGTCCAACCGAGATCAGCCAGCTTCTTGATCGCCTGTGCCGCGAATTTCGGCGTCGAGGCGTCGAAGAACACGTCGACGCCCATCGACTTCAGCTTGACCACCTGGGAGTCGACGGTGGGGTCGGTGACCTCGTAGGAGACCTCGCCGACGACCATGCTGGCGGCCTTGTCGCCGAGGCCGCTCTTCAGGCCCGCGAGATAGTCGCGGCCCATGTCGTCGTTCTGGTAGAGCACGCCGATCTTGGCGTTGGGATGCTCCTTGAGAATGTATTTGGCGTAGATCCTGCCCTCGGACACGTAGTTGGGATTGTAGGCGATGGTCCAGGGATAGTTCTGGGGATCGTTGAAGCGCGCCGCGCCGGTGGAGGCCAGCAGCTGCGGCACCTTCTTGCCGTTGAGATATTTTTGCACGGCCGCGTTGGCCGCGGTGCCGATCAGCTGGAAGGTGAACAGCACCTCGTCGCCTTCGACGAGCTTGCGCACCTGCTCGACCGTCTTCGGCGGCGAGTAGGCGTCGTCATACTGGATCAGATTGATCTTGCGGCCGTTGATGCCGCCCTGATCGTTGATCATCTTGAAATAGGCGGCCTGGGTCTTGCCGATATTGGCATAGACGGAGTAGGCGCCGGAGAACGGCACGGTCTGGCCGATCTTGATCTCGGTGTCGGTTGCGCCGGTGTCGTATTTCTTCTGGGCAAGCGCCTGGCTTGCGGAGAACGCGAAGGCGAGCGTCGCCGTGGCAGCTATGAAGGCTCTGCGATTGTTCATCTTGGTTGTTCCTCCTGACGGAATTTCCGGTCGACGGTCTTTTCCCGTTGATTGCAACGGTCGCCATCGCTGCCGAAGATTGTGGAGGAAGGTACGCCGCCGCGCAAGGATCGCAGCGCTGCGCTTTAGCGTCTCAGGCGTGGCAGTCTGAGGTCGGCCGCTCAGGCCAGGATCAATGCAACCAGCGCGATCGCCGCCGGCAGCGCCTGCACCATCAGGATCCGCGTGCTGACGGTTGCGGCGCCATACGCTCCGGCCACGATCACGCAGAGCAGGAAGAACGCCTTGATCTGGAATGCGAAGGCCGGATTGCCATGGACGAGTCCCCAGACCAGGCCGGCGGCGAGAAAGCCGTTGTAGAGACCCTGATTGGCAGCCAGCACCTTCGTGATCTCTGCCTTCTCGGGCGTGTTGCGGAATGTCTTCAAGCCCAGCGGCTTGTCCCAGAGAAACATCTCCAGGATCAGAAAGTAAGCGTGCAGCGCGGCGACCAGCGCCACCAGGACATTGGCGATCAAGTTCAAGGTGAGCTCCCCCAAAGCGTCAGCTTTCGGGTGGACGTTAGCATGGCCGGCGTGTCAAACGCGATGGCATGTTTCGATGCAATGGTGCCGCCATGCCCGCGCGATCAATCAAACCATCTGTAAGCTTCGGCCTCGATCGTCTGGCGACGCCGATCGGGATCGCCTTGCTCGTCACCGATGCCGAGGGAGCGTTGCGCGCGCTGGACTGGGAAGACTATGAGCATCGCATGCGCGAGCTGTTGCGCCTGCACTACGGTGCGGTCGATCTCAGTGACCATCCTGCGCCCGCGTCCATGCGGACGGCGCTGTCCGCATATTTCGAGGGCGATCTCGGTCGGCTCTCGAACATCACGTGGCGCATAGCGGGCACGCCGTTCCAGCAGAAGGTCTGGACCGCGCTCGCGCAAATCCCGGCGGGGACCACGATGAGCTACGGAGCGCTCGCCGCGAAGATCGAAACGCCCGAGGCCATTCGCGCCGTCGGTCATGCCAATGGCTCCAATCCGATCAGCGTCGTGCTGCCGTGTCATCGGCTCATTGGCGCCGACGGCTCGCTGGTGAAATACGGCGGCGGGCTCGCGCGCAAGCGCTGGCTGCTGCGGCATGAGGGGGTGGAGGTTTAGGGCTCAGTCTGTCGTTATTCTGGACGTCCTACACCGACTCATGCCCAAGCTAAGAGGGGAATAAGCGGTTCAGCCGCAGTACCAACTGGTGGGTCTATTGACGATACGCAGGCCGTCGGGTTGTAATCGCGCTATTGTTCACTCACTTTAGGGTTTTCAATGGCCCGCGTTGAGCCTCCAGTGCTGCCGCCGCACCTGTACCGCTATCGGTCACTATCGCGCAGAGAAGAGAGTCTAATTCAGGAGATCCTCTCGATCCGAGAAGCCTATCTCTATTGCCCCAACTTCGAACGTATGAACGATGCTATGGAGGGATTTTACGATCCCACGGATGGATTGCGTGGGACGGAGGATTTCAAGAGAGTCGTTCATCGCATCTATGACGCAAAGAGTGATCACGGCATTGCCTGCTTCAGTGAGACGAACGCGAATGAGCTGATGTGGGCACACTATGCTGATAACTACGCTGGCATATGCGTTCGATATGAGACGCAGGCGCTGATCGATGGATTGCCGCTAGATGTTCGTGTTGCGAGGGTTGCTTACGGTGATGCTCCGCCACCAATTGGTCCGGAAGATGCACTCAATAGCAGGAATGCCGCTATTAAGATCCTTTCGCATAAGAAAGCAAACTGGGCGTATGAGCGAGAATGGCGTGTTATGGGTCGCGTTGGCGAGAACAGCTATGACGATGAAAGAGTTGTGACCGGGATATACTTTGGCTCTCGCATAAATTCCGAATACCGTTCGCAGATTCTCCGGGAACTTGATGGACTACGCCTAGAATTCTTCGACATGTCTGTGGAGGGCTATAAGCACGTCTTCAAGGCCGTAGATTTTGATCAGCCTCGGAGGCGACGCCGTGCGGGACGCGCGTGATGTCGATAAATGCACTATCTGCAGAATGGGAATGGCATCGCCGAAGAGGAAGTCGTGAGAATCTCAAAAAAGCGTGCTGCCATACTTCTAGAACTTGAACAGATCGTCGGGTGCGAGACATTCAACAGCAAGATCCAGAACTATGGATCGGATGGCACTTTTCTCGGTGAAGGACGAGATTTTAGATACCCGTTGAGTTTCACAGATGAAGCAGGTCAGAAAATCAAACGCAGGTCGCCATATGCCGATCTGCCGGTCAATGTGCAGATGACAGGACGTTATGTGATGGGGGCGAACGAGCTGCACATCATGCGTGCGCTCGAAAAATTAGTTCGATATCTGGAGGAAAGGCACGAACTCAAGATCTAGGCCACTTGATCCCGACGGGCTCTGGTTGTCTCCAAGCACGAAGTGGGCCGTGCCGAATCTGTCCTCCAAATGCCCTTTTTGTGCGTCGCGCGAACGTTTCACGCCGCCGGCTGGACCGCCTTGTCGCCGGCCATCACATGGGTCAGCGCGCTCTTGATCGCGGCCTGACGGGTCGGCGCGTTGATCTGCGCGCCCAGGAGATCGGTGACGTAGAACACGTCGCGGGCACGCTCGCCGAAGGTCGCGACGTGGGCTGAGGCGATGTTGAGGTTGAGCTTCGAGATCGCGGTGGTCAGCTCGTAGAGCAGGCCGGGGCGGTCGAGGCCGGAGACCTCGATCACGGTGTAGCGGTCGGACCATTGGTTGTTGATGGTCACTTCCGGCTCGATCACGAAAGGCCGTGCCTTGCTGCGCACCGTGCGCCGCGCCACCACTTCGGGCAGGCGCAGCTTGCCTTCCAGCACGTCCTCGATCATCTCGCCGATGCGCGTGGCGCGCCGTCCCTCGTCTTCGTCGCGGTCGTATTCCCGGGAGATCGAGATCGTGTCGAGCGCGCGGCCGTCGGTCGTGGTGTAGATCTGGGCGTCGACGATGTTGGCGCCGGCCGAGGCGCAGGCGCCCGCGATGATCGAGAGCAGCCAGGGATGGTCGGCCGCGAAGATCGTCAGCTCGGTGACGCCGCGCACCTCGTCGAAGCCGACATTGATCGCGAGCTTGTGGCCGGCCTGCTCGCTGGAGCGCACGAAGCGCGCGTGGCGGATCTTGCGCGGCAGCTCGACCTTGAGCCAATAGGCCGGATAATGCCGGCCGATATAGGCATCGAGCTCCTCGGCCGGCCATTCCGCAAAGGCGTTGCGGAACTCGGCATAGGCGGCCGTGAGGCGCTTGCCGCGATCGACTTCCGAGAAGCCGCCGGTGAGCACCGGTTCTGTCTCATAGTACAGCGAGCGCAACAGCTGCGCCTTCCAGCCGTTCCACACGCCGGGACCGACGCCGCGGATATCGGCGGTGGTCAGGATCGTCAGCAGCTTCATCTGCTCGACCGACTGCACGACGGCGGCGAAATTCTCGATAGTCTTGCGGTCGGACAGGTCGCGCGACTGCGCCACTGTCGACATCGTCAGATGCTCCTCGATCAGCCAGGCGATGAGCTCGGTGTCGGCCGGGCTGAAGCCGAGCCGCGGGCAGAGCCGGCGCGCAACCTTGGCGCCGGCGATCGAGTGATCCTCCGGCCGCCCCTTGGCGATATCGTGCAGCAGTGTCGTGATGTAGATCACCGCGCGATGCTCGGGCCGGGTCTTGCGCATCAAATCGCTGGCCAGCGCGAATTCCTCGATGCCGCCGCGCTCGATGTCCTGCAGAAAGCCGACGCAGCGGATCAGGTGCTCGTCGACGGTGTAGTGATGATACATGTTGAACTGCATCATCGAGACGATCTTGCCGAAGGCGCGGATGAAATGGCCGAGCACGCCGGTCTCGTTCATCCGCCGCAGCACGATCTCGGCGTTGTCGGAGGTCAGGATTTCCATGAACAGCCGGTTGGCCTCGGGATTCTCGCGCATCTGCGCGTTGATGAGGCCGAGCGAGCGCGTCACGTCGCGCATCGCATCCGGATGGAAGGCGAGGTTGTTCTTCTGCGCGAGGCGGAAGATGCGGATCAGATTGACCGGATCGTGCTTGAAGACGTCGGGCGCGGCGACGTTGATGCGGTTGTTGTCGACGATGAAGTCGTCGCTGTCGGGGACGCGCCGCTTCGCAGCGGTCGGGCGCAGCCGCGCCATCATCCGGCTCAGCACCGGGGCAGGCTTGGCCTGCTGGTCCTCGAGCTTGGCGCACAGGATGGCGGTGAGGTTTCCGACCTCCTTGGCGACCAGGAAGTAGTGCTTCATGAAGCGCTCGACGTCCTGCATGCCGGGATGCGAGGTGTAGCCGAGCCGCACCGCGATCTCGCGCTGGAGGTCGAAGGAGAGGCGCTCTTCGGCGCGGCCGGAATAGAAATGCAGATTGCAGCGCACCGACCAGAGGAAATCGGCGCAGCGGCGGAAGCTGCGATATTCCTGCGCGTCGAACACGCCGCGCTCGACCAGCTCGCCGGTGTCGCGCACGCGATAGACGTATTTGGCGATCCAGAACAGCGTGTGCAGGTCGCGCAGCGCGCCCTTGCCGTCCTTGACGTTGGGCTCGACCAGATAGCGCGACTGACCGCCGCGGCGATGCCGCTCCTCGCGCTCGGCGAGCTTGGCGGTGACGAATTCCGAGGCGGTGCCCTGCACCACCTCCTTGTCGAAGCGTGCGACCAGCTCGTCATAGAGCGGCCTGTCGCCGGTCAGGAAGCGCGTCTCCAGGATCGCGGTGCGGATGGTCATGTCGCCGCGCGCCTGCCGGATCGATTCGTCCACCGATCGCGTGGCGTGGCCGACCTTCAGCCCCATGTCCCAGAGGCAATAGAGGATGGCCTCGGCCACCTGTTCGCCCCAGGCGGTCTGCTTGTAGGGCAGGATGAAGAGCAGATCGATGTCGGATTCGGGAGCCATCAGGCCGCGGCCATAGCCGCCGGTCGCCACCACCGCCATGCGCTCGGCGCCGCTCGGGATCGGCGAGCGGTAGAGATGGCGGGTCGCCGCCGAATAGAGAATGCGGATGATCTCGTCCTGGACATGGCACAGCCGCTCGGCGCAGCGGCGGCCGTGGCGGTCCTTCAAGAGGATCTCCTGCGCCGCGGCGCGCGCCGCGATCAGCTCGGCCTTGAGCAATTGCGCCATGGCCGTGCGGAACGTGTCCTCGCGTCCCTGGTGCTTCTCGGCAAGCGCATCGACTGCGGCGGTGATCCGCGCCGTGTCGAAACGATCGTCCACCTCAGACTTGTGCTCAGTTGTGACGCTGTCCATGTCTCACCGGATATAAGAGGTGACAGGCGCTGTCACGAGACATTCGCGAGAGGGTCGCAGATGATGCCGATCGCACGGATGGCACTGGCTCGGGACCGGGCTTGACGACCGTGTGTAACGTAATGAAATCACTGGATTTTCGGGATTTCACTCGGGACCGTCATGGCAGCTTCCATTGATCATGGGCTGACACGAAACGGATCGCCTTCTATACCGATCATCAGACGCGATTTCCCCGGGAGAGAACAAGATGGACGCCGCCCAACTGCGCCAGATGCAGGCTCCGATCAAGGAGCGCTACAAGACCGATCCCAAGACCGCACTGATCACCCTGAAGGCCAAGGGCTCCACCGATAGCGAAGGCATCGCCTGCAAGGTCGAGACGGGCCGCGCCATTGCGATGGCGGGCCTGCATCCGGCGACGGGCGGCTCCGGCCTCGAGCTCTGTTCGGGCGATATGCTCCTGGAAGCCTTGGTCGCCTGCGCCGGTGTCACGCTGAAATCTGTCGCGACCGCGATCGAGGTGCCGCTCAAGACCGGGAACGTCTATGCCGAGGGCGATCTCGATTTCCGTGGCACGCTCGGCATCGACAAGGAGACGCCAGTCGGCTTTGCCGAGATCCGTCTGCGCTTCGAGGTCGACACCGACGCGCCGCAAGACAAGCTCGATCTGCTGCTGAAACTCACCGAGCGTTATTGCGTGGTCTACCAGACCATCAAGAACGGCCCGAAGGTCTCGGTGTCGATGCAGCGGATGTGACTCACTTACCCTCCCCCGGAGGGGGAGGGTCGATCGCGCGTAGCGCGAGCGGGGTGGGGTGATCTCTCCACTCGGGCAGTGCTCAGTGCAGAGAGACCGTCACCCCACCCCGCTACGCATTGCGCTGCGCTTCACGCGTAGCGACCCTCCCCCTCCAGGGGAGGGTAAGCAGCCTCACCCTTCCCCCGGCGCCTTGGCCTGGATCGCCAATGCGTGCACGCTGCCGGAGAGTTCCGCGGCCAGCGCCGCATTTATCATGCGATGGCGGTCGACCCGGCTCTTCCCTTGGAAGGCCTCAGCTACAATATAGACGCGGTAGTGCGTCTCCCCGCCCGGCCGATGGCCGGCATGGCCCTCATGCAAATGTGACTCGTCGACCACTTGCAGGCTTTCCGGCGTGAAAGCTTCCTGCAACTTGTTGCTGATAGTGTCGCGCATAGCCATGTTGTGCCATTCGGGTGCAGAGATCACGCCCCGTTAATTGCCGGGTTTGCGGCGAATTGCAATGTCAAGACTTGAAGGTTTTTGCATTGCGTAGTCAAAGTCAGCCATGCCAATCGATTCATCAAAGTTCTTCGACTCCATCCGCGTGAAGCCGCGGGGCAAGCAGCCGGAAGTGAAGCCGCGCGACACCGCGGTCGGCTGCGAGTGGGCCGGATGCCAGAACAAGGGCGCGCACCGCGCGCCGAAGGGCCGCGATAACCAGCGCGAGTACTGGCACTTCTGCCTCGACCACGTGCGCGAGTACAACCAGAACTACAATTTCTTCTCGGGCATGAACGCCGACGCCGTCGCGCGCTACCAGAAGGACGCGCTGACCGGCCACCGCCCGACCTGGAAGATGGGCGCCAATGGCGGCAAGAAGGGTGCGGAAGCCGAGATCGACATGGCGTCCGATCCGCTCAACATGTTTGCCGAGATCAACGGGCGCACCGGCTGGCGCAAGGGCCCCGAAGCCGCGCCCAAGGCGGAGACGCGCAAGGTGATGAACGCCGAGCGCAAGGCGCTGCAGGTGATGGGCCTCGGTCCCGATTCCACGCTCGCCGACGTCAAGAGCAAGTACAAGGCGCTGGTCAAGCAGCACCACCCCGACGCCAATGGCGGCGACCGCTCGACCGAGGATCGCCTGATCGAGATCATCAAGGCGTATAATTATCTGAAGACGGTGGTGCGGGAGGCCTAAGGCCTCATCAGCTCCCGCGATTGGATGCCGTCCGCCCGAAAGCGGACGGCACCGTCAATGTTACCTGCTCCGGCAAACGCGAACGCGCTTGACGATGCGGCGTCCATGATAGCCGCGCGTGACGACGGTGCGGACGGTACAGACCCTTCGCGGAGCGTAATGATAGCGTGCGTTCACGACGTCCCCGGAAACCGATGCGCTGGGGATGGGGTGAGCCGGCAGCGCATTGGCTGGTGCTGCGAGTGACGAGAGAGCGAGCAGGGTTCCCGCAGCGAGGACGCAAGTGAGCTTCTTCATTATCATTCCTTTTCTTGTTCGCCCCTGAAGAGAGTGGTGTGGGGGGCGAGCATGAATGCGCCGCGAGCCTCCGTGTTCCCTTCGCCGATGAGTCCTTTCGTCGCATGTCGGTTGCGGAGCCTCCGCAAAAACGGTCTCGTAGGGTAGGCAAAGCGCAAGCGTGCCCACGCATTGTTTGCGATAGAGGGACATGGTGGGCACGGCGCAAAGTGCGCCTTTGCCCACCTACGATTTCAGGATTCGTGGAGACATCCGCTCTCAAGCTTGAGGCATTACCCCGACATAGGACGAGCTTGGCCGGATCAGCCGCCCCGTCCGCCGCTGCTCGAGCGCATGCGCGGTCCAGCCTGCGCTACGTGCCACCGCGAAGATCGGCGTGAAGGCCTGCCGCGGAATCGCCAGCGCGTCGAGCAGGATCGCGGTGAAGAACTCCACGTTCGTCTCCAGCGGCCGCTCGGGATTCTTCTTCCGCAGCGCAGCGCGGATATAGGCCTCGACCTCGCCGGCAAACGGCAGGTCGGTGCCGTTGGAGGCGAGCGCCTCGACCGCGGTCTTGAGCACGTCGGCGCGCGGATCGCGCACGCGATAGACGCGATGGCCAAAACCCATCATCCGCTCGCCGCGGGCGAGCGCCGCGTCCACCCACGGCTGGATGCGCTCGCGCGTGCCGATCGCGTCCAGCATTTCCAGCACCGGCTCCGGTGCGCCGCCATGCAGCGGGCCCGTGAGCGCGCAATAGCCCGCGGTGACCGCCGCGAACAGATCGGCCTGTGTCGAGGCCACCACGCGCGCGGTGAAAGTCGAGGCGTTCATGCCGTGGTCGCTGGCGGTGACGAGATAGGCATCGAGCGCGGTGACTTCGCGCGGCGCCGGGGCGCGCCCATGCAGCATGCGGAGCGTGTCGGTGGCATGGCTGACATCGGGATCGGGGGCGACCGGCTCCAACCCCTTGGCGCGCCGGACCAGCGCACCCGCGATGACCGGAAACGCGCCGACGATGGTCGCCTCGTGCTCGAGCCCGTGCTCGGCGCGAAGTCCTGCGACCGCCGCGCGAAACCCGTCGATGACGCCCATGCCGCGTGTGGCCGGCAGCAGGTCGGGCAGGCGCGCGAAGGCGCACTCGCGCGCAAGGCCGAGGTGTGAGCGCACATTGGCTTCGGTGAGGGCGGTCTTGCTGGCGCCGTTCCAGAGCCGGGCGGTGACGCCCTCGAAGCTCGAGACGGCGGCGAGGCGTCCGACGTGCTCGCCGGCAATGATCAATTCGCCGCGCTCGCCATCGACATGGCTCAGCACGGTTTCGGCCGCGGGAACGCCGTCCAGCCCGATCTGGCTTTTGGTGAGGTGGATGTTCATGGCCCAATCTCCCTTGTTGCACTGCAGGAGCGGAAAGGTCGGGCCTCTCGACAGATTGATCAATCTTGATTACATAAATCAATATGAATAATTCCGAGGGTCTCTACCTCTCGGCCCGGGAGGCCGCTGCCGAGCTCGCGATCTCCCCGGCCACGCTCTATGCTTATGTCAGCCGCGGCCTGATCCGCTCCGAGCCGACGCCGGACTCGCGCAAGAACCGCTACCGGGCCGAGGACGTCCGCGCGCTGAAGGAGCGCCGCGTTCCCTCGCCGGAGCCGCGCGGCCTGCGCAGCTTCGATGCCGATCTGCCGGTGATGGACACCGAGATCTCCACCATCACCGAGGAGGGCGCGATCTATCGCGGCGTCAATTGCGTCGATCTTTCCGAGAGCGACACGCTGGAGCACACCGCGACGCTGCTCTGGGATGTCTCCGACGTCGATCCATTCGCGCCCGACAATCAGCCCGCGCTCTCCGAGGAAATGCGCACGATCGCCCAAGCCGCGCGCCGCGCCGCGCCGATCGACCGCGCCATCGCCGTGCTCGCACTGGCCGCGAGCGTCGATCCCAGGGCGTTCACCCGCGCGCCCGATGGCCGCGCCATGGTCGGCGGGCGCATCGTCCGTCTTCTCGTCGCGACCATGCTCAATTCGGAGCCGTCATCCGGGCCGCTGCATCAGCAGATCGCAAGCGCCTGGGCGGCGGACAACAAGCACGCCCCCGATCTGATCCGCCGCGCGCTGGTGCTGCTCGCCGATCACGAGCTGAACGCTTCGACCTTCACCGCGCGCTGCGCAGCCTCGACCGGCCTCAACCTCTACGATGCCGTGATCGCCGGTCTCGCCGCGCTGAAAGGCCCCAAGCATGGCGGCGCCGGCGTGCTGGCTTCGCAGCTCGTGAAGACGCTGATCGATCGCGACGTCGCCCCTGTCGTGCGCGAGCGCGTCGCGCTCGGCGAGCGTTTTGCCGGCTTCGGCCATGGCGTCTACAAGCGCGGCGATCCCCGCGCGCAATCGCTGCTCAACGCGCTGTCGCGCGCCGGCGCGCCGCGCAAGTTCACGCGCGAGGTGCCGGAGCGGATCGCGGAAGCCACCGGCGAGTTCGTCAACATCGACTATGCCCTCGCCGTCCTCGTGCACGCGCTGCGCCTGCCGGCCGGCAGCGAGCTCGCCTTGTTCGCGATGGCCCGCAGCGTCGGCTGGATCGCGCATAGCAGCGAGCAATTGCAGTTCGGGAAATTGATACGGCCGAGGGCGAGGTATGTGGGGCCCGCGCCGGGGAAGAGAACGTCAGCATAGGCCGTAGGCTTCAACCCTCCCCTGGAGGGGGAGGGTCGATCGCGCGCAGCGCGAGCGGGGTGGGGTGATCTCTCCACTCGGATACTGTTGGATGTGGGGAGACCGTCACCCCACCCCACCCCGCTACGCATTTCGCTGCGCTTCATGCGTACCGACCCTCCCCCTCCAAGGGCCCCTCCAAGGGAGGGTAAGATCTAACCCCGCGGCTTCGCTTCCGCGACGCCACCGTTCTGCCGCCTCCGATGGAGCCACACCGCCACACCGCCCACGATCGCCGCGGCCGCCACCGTCAGCATCCAGATGTGCTTGCCGATATGGCCGTGATGATGCAGCCCGGCATATTCGTGCAGTGCCGACACCGCCAGCACGCCCGGCAGCACATGCGCGGGCGCCCAGACCAGGATCGCCGGGATGTTCACCGCATAGAACTTCGCCGGTGCCATCCCGAGCGCTCCCGCCGTGACCGGCACGAAGGCGCGGATCGGCGGCACGAAGCGGGCGAAGAACACGGCCCAGGTGCCGAAGCGGTGAAAGAAGCTCTCGCTCTCGGCGACCACGCGCGGGTAATTGGTCAGCGGCCAGGTGTCGAGGATCTCGCGCTGCTGCCGATGCCCGATCCAATAGGCCGAGCCGTCGCCGAGCACGGCGCCGCTCGCTGCCGCCAGCAGCACCCATGGCAGCGCCAGCTCGCCGCCCGGAACCAGGGCGCTCAGTGCCAGGATGATGGTCGAGCCGGGAATCACCGATCCCACCACCGGGACCGCCTCGAGCAGCGCCGCCAGGAACAGGGTCAGATAGGCCAGCCACGGATGGGCGGACACGAAGGCGATGAGGGGATCGAGAAAGGACGTCACGTCGTCTCTGGCGGGCTGGAGCTCTGGGCTTTGGACCCTACATAACTAACGTGATGCGGCCAAAGTGCCATCAGGACGGGGCGGACAAGACCCGCCCGAATTTGGGCGTGATTCGCAAGGCAGCCCTCCAAAAACTGCGTTCCTTGCCTATCTAAATGAAAAGACAACGGAACTTTGATTGAGGGGCGGGCTTCTGCCGGCCACTTGTCTCTGATAGGTTGATTTTCAGCACCCAGCCGCAGCCAACGTGCGAATAACCGGTTTCGGGACCGCCCGGGACCTCGGAGGATTGATGACGACCGCCGCCATGTCCAAAGTTGAGGAAGTTTCCGGTCTGCCCGACATGAAGGTGTCGGTGCGCCAGGTGTTCGGGATCGACAGCGATCTCGAAGTGCCCGCTTATTCCGAAGTCGATCCTCATGTGCCCGAAGTCGATTCCGACTACCGCTTCGACCGCGCCACTACGCTTGCCATTCTCGCCGGCTTCGCCCGCAACCGCCGCGTGATGGTGACCGGCTATCACGGCACCGGCAAATCCACTCATATCGAGCAGGTCGCCGCCCGCCTGAACTGGCCCTGCGTGCGCGTCAACCTCGATAGCCACATCAGCCGTATCGACCTCGTCGGCAAGGACTCCATCGTGGTCCGCGACGGCAAGCAGGTCACCGAATTCCGTGACGGCATCCTGCCCTGGGCGCTGCAGCACAACGTCGCGCTGGTGTTCGACGAATACGACGCCGGCCGCCCGGACGTGATGTTCGTGATCCAGCGCGTGCTCGAAGTCTCGGGCCGCCTGACGCTGCTCGACCAGAACAAGGTGATCAAGCCGCACCCGGCGTTCCGCCTGTTCGCGACCGCCAACACGGTTGGCCTCGGCGACACCTCGGGCCTCTATCACGGCACCCAGCAGATCAACCAGGGCCAGATGGACCGCTGGTCGATCGTCACCACGCTGAACTATCTCAGCCACGATGAGGAAGTTGAGATCGTGCTGGCCAAGGCCAAGCACTATCGCACCAGCGAAGGCCGCGACATCGTCAACAAGATGGTGCGCCTTGCCGACCTCACCCGTAACGCCTTCGCCAACGGCGACCTGTCGACGGTGATGAGCCCGCGCACGGTGATCACCTGGGCCGAGAACGCCGACATCTTCGGCGATATCGGTTTCGCCTTCCGCGTCACCTTCCTCAACAAGTGCGACGAGCTCGAGCGTCCCCTGGTCGCCGAATTCTACCAGCGCTGCTTCAACGCGGAGCTGCCGGAATCGGCGGTGAACGTGGCGCTGTCCTGAGGCAAAAATGGTGTCGTCCCGGACAAGCGTAGCAAAGCGCAGATCCGGGACCTCCGCGCGAGCGCTTGCGCTCGTCGCGATAACCACAGGCCGTGGTTTTGCGAAGATTGGGCCGTCAGTGTGCTCACTAACTGCTCCCTGTGGCTATGGGTCCCCGCTTTCGCGGGGACGACGGTGAGAGCGAGATGACCACCTCCAACTCCAAATTCCGCAGCACCAAGGAAGCGCCGACCGAGCCGTTCAAGCGCTCGGTGGCCTCCTGCCTGAAGGCGATCGCGAAATCGCCCGAGCTCGACGTCTCCTTCGCCGCCGAGCGTCCCGGGCTTGCGCCCGGCAAGGCGCGTCTGCCCGAGCCCGCGCGGAAGATGACCAAGCGTGACGCGGCGATTGTCCGCGGCCACGCCGATTCCATCGCGCTCAAGATCGCCTGTCACGATGCCAAGCTGCATCGCAAGCTGATGCCCGGCAATCCGCAGGCGCGCGGCGTGTTCGAGGCGGTCGAGCAGGCCCGCGTCGAGGCGATCGGCGCGCGCCGCATGGCGGGCGTTGCCAAAAATCTCACCGCGATGCTCGACGATCATTTCCATCGCGGCAAGTTCGACGAGATCACCGACCGCGCCGATGCGCCGCTCGCGGACGCGCTGGCGATGCTGGTGCGCGAGCGCCTGACGGGCCTTGCGCCGCCGACCGCCGCCAAGAAGATGGTGGATCTCTGGCGTCCCATCCTCGAAGACAAGATCGGCAAGCGGCTCGACCGGCTCGACACCCTCGTCGAGGACCAGACCAGGTTCGGCGATGCCGTGCATGATCTCCTGACGGCGCTCGAGCTCGGCGACGAGCGCAATGCCGACAGCGAGGACAATGACGACAACGACGAGAACCAGGACGGCGACAACGACCAGTCCGGTGCCGAAGGCTCGCCCGATTCCGATGCCGCCCAGGAGATGAGCGCCGACCAGGCGCAGGCCTCGAGCGAGGAGATGAGCGAGAGCGCGATGGAAAGCGCGCAGGCCTCGACGTCGGACACGTTCGACGACGGCGAGCTCGGCGACGACGAGACGCCGGGCGAGGCGACGCGCCCGAACCAGCACGGCAAGAACGAGCCGCGCGGGCCGGAATATCACGCCTTCGCGCCCAAGTTCGACGAGGTCATCGCCGCCGAGGATCTCTGCGACCATGACGAGCTGGAGCGCCTGCGCGCCTATCTCGACAAGCAGCTCGCGCATCTGCAGGGCATCGTCGCCCGTCTCGCCAACCGGCTGCAGCGCCGCCTGATGGCGCAGCAGAACCGCGCCTGGGAGTTCGATCTCGAAGAGGGCATTCTGGACCCCGCGCGCCTGTCGCGCGTCGTCACCGATCCCTATCATCCGCTGTCCTTCATGCACGAGAAGGAGGCGACGTTCCGCGACACCGTGGTGACGCTGCTGCTCGACAATTCCGGCTCGATGCGCGGACGTCCCATCACGGTCGCCGCGACCTGCGCCGACATTCTGGCGCGCACGCTGGAGCGTTGCGGCGTCAAGGTCGAGATCCTCGGCTTCACCACGCGCGCCTGGAAGGGCGGGCAATCGCGTGAGGCGTGGCTTGCCGCCGGCAAGCCGGCCAATCCCGGCCGCCTCAACGATCTCCGCCACATCATCTACAAGTCCGCCGACGCCCCCTGGCGCCGTGCGCGAAAGAATCTTGGCCTGATGATGCGCGAGGGTCTCTTGAAGGAGAACATCGACGGCGAGGCGCTCGACTGGGCGCACAAGCGCCTGCTCGGCCGGCCCGAGCAGCGCAAGATCCTGATGATGATCTCGGACGGCGCGCCGGTCGACGATTCCACGCTGTCGGTCAATCCCGGCAATTATCTCGAGCGGCACCTGCGCCACATCATCGAGGAGATCGAGACCCGCTCGCCGGTCGAGCTGATCGCGATCGGCATCGGCCATGACGTGACGCGTTACTATCGCCGCGCGGTGACGATCGTGGATGCCGAGGAACTCGGCGGCGCCATCACCGAGAAGCTCGCCGAGCTCTTCAGCGAGACCAACACCGCACCCACCCAGCCGGCCGGTCGCCCGCGACGCAAATTGCATTCGTGAGCAAGCACTCATCCCGCCGCAGCTTTCTCAGGCACGCGGCGGCGGGATTTTCCACTCTCGCCCTCTCGCGCGGTGCGCTGGCGCAAGCCGCGGCCGAGCCGCCGGCACGTCCGCTTCAGGTCGAGAACGCGGTCGTCGAGCCCGTCAGCGTCGAGGTCAACGCGCGCGCCATTCCCAATTTCGAGCCGCGCGACCGCACCCGCACGCGCTTCGGCTCGCTGGAATATCGCAGCGGCCTGGTGCTGACCTCGCGCTATCGCGGCTTCGGCGGCTTGTCCGGCATCCGGCTCGACGCCAAAGGCGAGCGCTTCCTCGCGGTCTCCGACCAGGGCGGCTGGTTCACCGGGACCATCCGCTACGCCAATGGCAAGATGGTTGGTCTCGACGACGTCGAAGCCGCGCCGCTGCTGGGAGCCGAGGGCCGGCCGATCACGGAAAAACGCATGTGGTGGGATTCGGAGTCGCTCGCGCGCGACGGCAATTTCGTCTATGTCGGACTCGAGCGCGTCAACCAGATCCTGCGCTATGATTTTGCCAAGGGCGGCACCCGCGCCCGCGGCGAGGTGATGCCGGTGCCGGCGGGCGTGCGCAAGCTGCCGTCCAACAAAGGGCTGGAAGCGCTGGTCGTCGTGCCCCAGGACAAGTCCAAAGGCAAAGACCAGAACATGCCGCTGGCGGGCACGCTGATCGCCTTCTCCGAGCGTGGGCTGGACGCAGACGGCAACCTCACGGCCTTCCTGATCGGCGGCGCCACGCCCGGCCAGTTCAGCGTGCGCCGCACCGAGAAATACGACATCAGCGACGCCGTGCTGTTGCCCTCCGGCGAGCTTCTGATCCTCGAACGCAAATTCTCCTGGTTCACCGGCGTCAACATCCGCATCCGGTCGTTGCCGCTGAAGTCGATCGCGCCGGGCGCGCTGGTCGACGGCCCCGCGCTGTTCGCCGCCGACCTCGGCCACGAGATCGACAACATGGAAGGCATCGACGCCCACGTCACGGCTGAGGGCGAGACCGTGCTGACCCTGATCTCCGACGACAATTTCTCGATGCTCCAGCGCACCCTGCTGCTGCAATTCACGCTGGCGGAGTAGGCCACAGCTCTCAAACGCAATCTCCGCCGTCGTCCCTGCGCACGCAGGGACGACAGCGGGGGGTGGAGCTGACAGCGGAGTTGGTCGCTGTCACCGAACATTGAACGCATCCGTATCACGCTGCGACACATCGTCATGCCGCTTCGCCGCGTCCTCGCCGCCGCACTCCTCCTCATGCTTGCCGCGCTGCCGCGGGCGCACGCGACGGCCGAGCACAGCTATGAGAAGGGTGAGTACGGCATCGTCGCGGGCGGGTGGGCGCCGAACAAGCGGCTGGCCATCGCCGTCCATGGCGAAGGCGAGGGCGCGCATGACAAATTCCACGCCTATCTGATGGCGGAGCCGGGCCATCGCAGGCTCGACGTGCTCGACAATATCAGCCACGAGAACAATCTCGACACCGCGTCCGACGCCTATTACGCGGCCTGGTCGCCGGACTCGCGCTATGTCGCGGTCTCCTTCCGCACCGAGCGTCACATCATGACGCTGAACGTCTACGCGATCGAAGGCAAAAGCGCCCGGCTGATCCAGACGCCGGACCTGTTCCGCAAGGCTGTGGGCCGCACCGTCGTGGTCAAGACCGACGGCGACATGCGCACCTATTTCCCCGTGGTGACCTGGCGCGGCCCGCGCCGCTACGATCTCAACGACTACCGTCTGTTCGTCGAGGACGACCAGACGCTGGCCGCCACGCTCGGCGATCTCGGCAGCGTGAGCAAGCGCGACGACGGCCGCTACACCATCGAGTTCGCCGCCCGCGCCACCATCACGCTCGGGCGCAAGCATCGCACCCGCATCGGCCGGCTCAAGCGCGGCGATTTCTGGCAGTAGCGGGCCGGTCCGCGCTCTCATGACGCGGCCAATGCATGGCCCCGCGGGCGGCCATGCTGCCCGCGCAACTGGCAATTCCCGCCTCCGCCACTACACTCCATGCAATTGCTTCCATCCCCATCCAGCCGGAACTCCCCCGCATGAGCGCCCTGTTTTCCCCGATCAAGCTGCGCGGCCTGACCTTGAAGAACCGCGTCGTGGTGTCGCCGATGTGCCAATATTCGGCCGACGACGGCGTCGCCAATGACTGGCACTTCACCCACATCAACAATCTCAGCCTGTCGGGCGCGGCGATGTTCTGCATCGAGGCGACCCATGTCGAGGCGATCGGCCGCATCACGCCCGGCTGCCTCGGGCTCTACAGCGACGCGGCCGAAGCTGCGCTGAAGCAGATCCTCGCCTCGGTGCGCAAGCATTCCAGCACCGCGATCGCGATGCAGCTCGCCCATGCCGGCCGCAAGGCCTCCAGCGCGCGGCCCTGGGACGGCGGCCAGCTGATTCCCCAAAGCCAGGGCGGCTGGCAGACGGTGGCGCCCTCGGCGGTGCCGCACAAGGAGGGCGAGGCCGCGCCGCTGGCGCTGGACAAGGCAGGCCTGACGCGCATCCGCGATGCCTTCGTCGACAGCGCGAAGCGCGCGGAGCGGATCGGCATCGACGCCATCGAGCTGCACGGCGCGCATGGTTATCTCATGCATCAATTCCTGTCGCCGATCTCCAACAGGCGCACCGACGAATACGGCGGTTCGCTCGAGAACCGCATGCGCTTTCCGCTCGAGATCTACGATGCCGTGCGCGCGGTGTTCCCGCACGACAAGCCCGTGGGCATGCGGGTGTCTGCGACCGACTGGGTCGAGGGCGGCTGGGATCTCGAGCAGACCATCGCATTCGCGAGCGCGCTGAAGGCGCGCGGCGTCGACTGGATCGATGCCTCCTCCGGCGGCGTCTCGCCGCTGCAGAAGATCCCGCTCGGCCCCGGCTATCAGGTGCAGTTTGCGGAAGCCATCAAGCGCGAGACGGGATTGCCCACCATCGCGGTCGGCCTGATCACGGAGGCGAAGCAGGCCGAGGAGATCGTCAGCAGCGGCAAGGCCGACATGGTCGCGCTCGCCCGCGGCATGCTCTACGACCCGCGCTGGGCCTGGCACGCCGCCGCCGAGCTCGGCGGCGAAGTCGAGGCCCCGCCGCAATATTGGCGCTCGCAACCCTCCACGCAAAAGGCGCTGTTCGGCAGGACCACGTTCGGCGCGCGGTGAGGGGCATGTGGGGCTATGGCGGCGCCACCCGCCGCTGTCGTCCCTGCGCACGCAGGGACCCATACCGCGTGATCTCTCGATGATCCGCGCTGTGCGTTGACAACTTTAACTAAGAGCGTTCGCCAAACCACTCCCTGTGGTTATGGGTCCCTGCGTGCGCAGGGACGACGGCGGTGAATGTGGCGCGCCCTTCGTCTCTATCGCATCCGCGCCCCTCACTCACCCCTCCGTAAATCTCCTCAGCTTCCACGCACCGCAAAACTGGCCTAACCTTCCACCAGTCGAGGCAATGGAGGCCCGTCATGCGATATCCTGTCCGCAAAGCTGCTCACATCTTCGAGCGCGTGGGTCTTGCGATGGCGGGCGCGGCCTGCGGACTGTTCATCGGCGCCTATGTCGGATCGGCGATCCCGCAGCTCACCACGCAGGGCTTTCTGCTGCTGATGATGCTGCTCGGCGGCATCGGCTTCTATCTCGGCATCGACACGCCGCAGATGCCGTTCGACGACGCGCACAGCCACATCGACGCCGCCGAATTCCTCTCTGCGGCGGGCACGCTGTTCGCAACGCTCACCGCCTTCGTCTCCGTCGCCGTCATCGTGCTGCGGCTCGATCCGCACCTGGGCTGGACCTGGCTCGTCTTCATCGGCTGGCTCGCCGGCGTCGCCATGCAGATCGTGGCCGGCGCCAAGGCGCGGATGCGGAAGTAGGGCTCTTCACCCTCCAGGGGAGGGTAAGGAAACTCAAAACACCACGCCGACGCGCGAGCCGCGCTTCCAGGCGATGCGGCAGCGCTTCCTGGTGTTGACGTGCAGCAGCTCGAAGCGATCGGGGATGTTCACCTGTCCGCCGAGATCGACGCAGGCCCCGCCGGGCGAATAGTCGATCAGCGTGCAGTTGATCACAGGCGCGCGCGGGTCGGTGATGATCTTGGCCTGGCGCGACACCAGGCCCGAAGGTTTCACGCGGGCAAATCGTCGCGGATGGTTTGGCACGTCTCCTCCAGCTCCGCTGTCTCGCGGGGATCGTGCCGATGATGGACAACAGATGATGCGATCCGGCTAAGGCGCGCGGGAGAATTTTAATGAAAAGTAGCGGCGAAGGCGGAAAGTGGCGGTAGCGCCGTGCAAATCCTACCTCTGCGTCTGCTTCTTGCCGGAGCGGTTCTGCAGACAATTGGCCGGCGAACAATACTTTCGGTGTTTTGCGTAAGCCGATCCGTCCATCGCGCAGCTTCCGGTGGGACATTGTCCGCCGTCAGTGCTCATTTTGGCTGCTGGACTGTGCATCTGAGATTGAGACCGCGCCTCGCCCGCAAGCACCAGCGAAAACATCAAAACTGAAACAACTGCGAAAGTCCTCGGCATTTCCGGCTCCCTTGATTCAAGTGTCAGGTCAGACTGCATCCAAGCATTCATTCAGAGGGAACGCATCGCTCATTGGGAGCATGCGCCTTGCGCCTCGCCCGTGGGACGCCCCTATCGATTTGAACTGAAGCGAGTTCGAAGCACGACTGCAGCGACATTGCGTGACCACAGGATACTCTCGTCGCTTCTTTCTCTGCCTTGGGGTGATTCAGCACGTCGGCCGCCGGCTGCACCAGATCCTGGCTCTTTCCGGATCCATCTGCTGAAGGGCTCTTGCATAACATCCCGTGATCGGGCCCATGCATTTCTGGTAGGTGCCATTGGATAGAGCAGCATCAGCACGCGTGACGGCGGAGGACGAAGCGGGTCTTGCTTCGCGCTGCGGCACCTCCGGCCTGCTCTTTGCCACAGGCGATGCTCCCTTCTTATCGCACTCATTCTCGTCGTTCAGGACGTAGCCCTTGCGGCAGGTGATTTTCGTGCAGCGGTCCCCGTCTGCACGGAAACCGTTCTCGCAGATCAGCGGGCATATTCGTCCGCTCCTGCTCTTGACGGCGTCCAGCGCGTCGGTCGTGGCGACGCTCACATTCAGTTTCATGCCGGCGTGCTTGTTGAAGAGGTCGAGGGCCTTCCGCGAGGGCTCGTCCCAAACGCCGTCGACGACTCCCACATTACACCCCACACGGCGCAACTCGGCTTGCAGCGCGCGAACCGTATCCACGCTGGCCGGCTCCGCCTCGACGGAAGGTGATAGAGCCGCGACCTGCTGGGTCTTTTCTCGCAGGGCCTTTTCTCGAAGCGCCTGGTCCTGGGCCGCCTTCTCCTGCGCCGCCTTCTCTTGGGTCACCTTCTCCTGGGCCGCCAGACGGGCTTTTTCGGCGGCAGCGGCCTTGTCCTGTTCGATTTGCTTGACCTTCTCGGCAGCGATGCGGGCCTCTTCGGCGGCTTTTGCAGCCGCGGCTGCCTTTTTAATCTCGAACTGTCTTGCCCCTTCCGCAGCAAGTCGAGCCCTCTCCTGCTCGGCAAGCCTCGCCTTTTCAGCGGCGGCTGCCCGCGCCTCTTCTGCAGCGATCTTCTTCGCGTGCCCCCTTGCAAGGTTGGCATAGAAACCATCTGGATATTGGGACAGAAAAGCATCCCAGCCATCGCGGGTCCCGAGTTGCAGCGCCAGCTCGTAGTCTCTCCGGATCGCCGTCTGAGGATCGCCTTGCGGTCCCGTTGCGGCCGGCGCCGCGGGGACAAGCGATAGATCATCGCCTCCAAGCGAGCCGTAGAGATATGGCTCCTGCTTATTGGCGGTAGACTTCAGAACTTCGTCACGCACGTAACCGAAAGCTTTTCGAAGATCCAGGCCAGGCCTGGTGACGTGGTGAACCATCGCCGTCGTGAACGGACTGTTCTTGCCGTCGCCGTCCAGCGCTGTCGAACCTGCCTTTGATGCGAAGGCAATCAGGGTGTTGGGGCTCGATGGCTCTACCTTTGCGAGGCCGCGTCCAATCGCCCTGGAGGCGAGGGTCCGCTTCATCGCCTTCGAGAACGGGCTGTCACGGCACGCGTCGAGAACAACCAGCCGCAGCTTCTTCGCAGGCTCGATGGCGACCAGCACCCGGTCGAGCGACAAGGCTTCGTCATAGATGTCGGTGTCGCGTTCGAGGGCGGCATCGATTGGAACGAGATAGTTGACCCCATCCACCTCGATGCCATGCCCCGCATAGTAGACGACCGCAACCTCGGCATCGCGGGACTGTTCGATGAAATCGCGCAGCGCCCGCCTCATGTCGGCGACTTTCAGGTCGCGACGCAGGTCGACGAGATCGAAGCCCGCAGCCTTCAAGGTTTCAGCCACGAGTGTCGCATCGCTGGAGGGATTGCCGAGCCGCGCAACCTTTTCATAAGCCGAGTTGCCGATGACCAGGGCCACGCGCTTCTCGGCAAGCGCCGATCCCGCCCCCAGTCCAACAATCCATAAAGCCAATAAGATTTTTCGAAATAGAGCCATCGCCAGCCTCAGGCCGCCTCGAAGATTATCTGCATGCCTTTAAGGTTGCAACGGCTCTGTGACCGCCGTCACGCGACCTGGGGTGAGGATCTGGCGTCGGCTGGTCAGGTATGGCTTTGGGTCATTCAATGCCTACTCGTCCGTCAAGCTACGCCCGCCCTGCGGCTCGCCGGGCGAGGGCGAGGCCGCGGCCTCCGTCTCCCCCGCAGCCTCCGCGTGCCCCGGCCCAACCGGCATCGGCACCGTCACGTAATCCTTCGGCATGTTCACCGGCCGGTAGTCCGGCTCCACCGCCATCCGCTTCAGCACGCTCTCATGCACATTGGCGCCCTCGGGGATCAGGCGCGGCTCGCAATCGGGGATGTAGAAGCCGAGAAACACCTTCCGCTCCGGCCACTCCCGGTACTTCGCGCGCTTCGGAATGAACTCCAGCAGCCGCCAGGCGAACGTCATGGAATTGTGCAGCACCCCCGTTTTGCCGGTGTAGGCCGGCGCGACATACTGGAACGGCGAGTTCTTGCGCTGGATGCCCCAGGCGAGCTGCTTCACCGTCGCCGGGTTGAAGTTCAGCCCCGCCTTCTCGGCTTCCGCGATCATCCAGATCAGCGGATATTTGGAATCGCCGCTTTCGGCCTCCGGATAGCCGCCGCCGACGTCGCTGTGCACGCCGGCGAACCACACCTGCCAGATGTCCTGCGGCACCTTCTTCTCATCCGGCACATAGCGGTTGCTCCAGAACTCCTGCGGCTGTTCGTACTTCTTCAGGCGGAACATGCAGCGCCGCTCGTCGATCGCCATCGCCTGCCGGAAGATCCTGACGCTCGGGTTGCGCAGCGTGAAGGCGAGCTCCTCCAGGCTCGGCCAGAACAGCCGGTCGGGCCGCGGCACGATCACGCTCGCCACCGTGTCCCACACGCCGATGAAGTGGATGGTCGGCCAGCGCGTCGAGGTGATGCGCGCGAACTGCGCGGCGAGGTCGAACGCGTCCTTCGGCAGCGGCCCCTGTTCGTCGAAGGCGACGTCGCTGAGGTCCTCGACATCGTTGCCGCGCCCGGTGCCGGAATATTGCTTGTAGGCGACGAGGCCCGAGCCGGCGAGGTTCGCCTGCTCCGGCCGGATCAGCCCGATCTTGTGGATCAGCCCCGCCAGCACCCGCACCGTGTAGGCCCCGCGCGAAAACCCGAACAGATAGATGCGGTCGCCGGGCGCGTAATGCTCGACCAGGAAGCCATAGGCAGACAGCACGTTGTCATCGAGCCCGTAGCCGGTGGCGAGCCCCAGCACCAGATTGACGTTGGCCTTCAGCCGGTGCCACGTCGTCGGCTCCGTCACCGTGCCGACCCCGGGATCGTAAAACACCATCTGCCGCGGCTGCGTCTTCTCGGTCTTGCGCAGGCAGCGATACAGCTTCAGGACGTTGGAGATGTTCTCCGAAATCTCGTTGCCGGTGCCGTCACAGCAGATGACGAGGTTTTTGGGGGTGGGGTGGTCGGGATCGCGCGCGTGATCCATGGGATGTGCCTCTGGGGGATGCTACCGGGGCGAGTATAGCGGAAATGCGGGAGAACTGCAGCCGACCTCATCTTTAAGGAGCCAATCTCCAAAACAAACGAAATCGAGACTTAACTTTTGTGTCGGTTGACACGGCGATTTGGCACTGGCCTCTTGTCGTCAAAGAAAGGGAATCAGAAATGACTGCATGCGAGTGGCCAAGCCTTACGAGCTTTCTAAGTTGGCTTGCGCCAATAGTGAGCTCTTTCTTTCCTTGGCCATTTCTCATTTTAGTAGTTCTCTTTTTGAGTCCCATTCGGGACGCGCTGAATACTTTTGTGGCAGGCTTCGCTTCTCTGCCGCGGGCAGTTACTGCAATCAATGTAGCTGGGCTGAAACTGAACTTGGATCCAGCCAAGGCAAAGGAGGTCTTGAGCGTAAGCAGCGAGTTGGTAAACGCTAACTTCGATCGCGTGGTTGGTAGTGAAGTGGAGCGATTGAAGATTTGGAGTAAGTTCGAATCAGTAGTCAAGAAAGCTCTTGATCCGATTGTTGATCAAGCTCTGATTGCGGGGAAAGATCGACCGCAGTATCGCGTTACGATCCACATGCCAGATACACTTCAGCCCGAATCGCTATATCAGCTTCTGGAGTATTATCCTCTTGAGCCCCTTTCGGACACGCGCGGTAGAAGAAAGTCGATTCGTTTCGGAGCGATCGGTAAGGCTTGGCGCCTGCAGAGATCTGAATACTCAGACACCGTGCCAACAAAACGAGAAGAGTTGATTGAGCATTGGGGCATGACGAAGGAGGAGGCCGAGCAGGCTGGGCGCGGACGTCAGACATTTCTTGCCGTGATTATCCGCGACAATGCCCAAGTTCCTTTAGCAATCTTCTATATGGACGCGTTGCCGCCTCGATTGCTTGGTTCTCGGACAGCTTCTGAAATTTCAGATGCTATTCTAGCAGAATGCGCGTCTTCTAAGTTAGTTGAGAATCTTGTGAAGGTTCGAGCGAAAATGGAAGAGCAGGTTGCACGACCTCAGCTTAATTGATCGTCAGTGGAATAATCGAGAGGATTTCCGATAGGTCTAGGACCCTATGAGCGCCCTGAGGCAGCGCAAGCGAATTCATTTCGATCTGTTCCCAATTCCGGACGGAGAGCAAAATAGCGTTGAAGCCTGCCAAGCGAGCAGGAATTATATCAGACCGTAAGCTGTCCCCTACGACCCAAGAAAGGCTGCGGTTGACATTGTACCTATCGGCGAAGCGATCGAAAACGCTCGCGTCCTTTCGGGAAACAATTTCGACCGCGTTGAAGTGGTGAGAGTACGCGAAATGTCGAAGGCGCTGTTGCTGTACCCAATGCTCGCCCGCAGTTAAGATGCCAAGATGGTAGGAGTTGGAGAGCTTTTCTATAATGAGTTCCAGTAACTGGTGCGCCTTAGCGGGTCGAAAGAAGACCTGTTCGGCTAAACCTTTCACGCGGAGTCGATCTTCGTTGGACGCGTTAGGCAAGAAGTGTATCAGGGTCCGTTCGAAAGAAGCTGGGAAACGCTCGGCCGAATATCCGAATGTCTCATACAATTCTTTATCGATGGCCTGCTGAGCTTCCTCAGCACGAATCGGCTCTATTCCGTGGGCAACTAAAGCTGCGACGAGCGCGTCACGCGCTTCGTCATATAAGGCTTCGGTCGCCCATAAAGTGTTGTCAGCATCAAAGATGACCCAAGGGTCCATTGGGCGCTATTTTCTCAAGGGATCTTACTCTGCCTTTAGCACGCAGGGTCACGGCTTGGAAAACGAAAGGATCACTTCGCGGCGCATTCTTGTATCCAAGGAGTCCGCCGTCAGATGCCTAGCCGGAGGGGGCGGAAGGTAGCGTCGGTTGGCCGGGAGGGTCCGTGCGCGCCTTCGCTCGATGTTAAGCCCCGATCTCTCTGCGACCGCAGCGACAATCTTGGCGTTCGGAATGAATGTGCCCCGCACGGTATTTTCGCCAACGACATATACGGCCTTCCCGCCGGGCGAAAGTACCCGCGCTGCTTCGCGCACAGCTTGTAACATGTCATCTACATAGTGAGCCAGAACAGCTTCATTTCGGGGGGAGAGCTTCGGTGTTAGTCGCAACTCGGAGATGATTTCTTGAATGCTTCCGTCTTCACGAGCAGCCTGATCGCCGCATTCCGTACCCACGCTCTCTGTGCGGATGTTGCTGAGTTCGCCGACCTTGTATCCCATCCAAACCAGCGAGAACTTGCTACAGCGCATGTAGTCGATCGCATTCAGGTAGGGTGGGGAAGTCAGCACTAGATCAATGGATCCGGCCCTTATTGGGAGGTTGCGAGCATCGCCCAAGAGTGGGCGTGTTGCTGGTCCTCTATTAGGTTCATCCTTAGCAATGCAGTTCTTGAGAACGTGCTCGACTGCGGCAAGAAATTTGTTGAACGGTTTGATTGGTGCCGTCTCAAAGGCCCGATGAGGGCGGCTATGCGACAGATCCATAGCCAACGATGCGCCGGCCTGTTTAGTGATTATGAGACGTGAAAAAGCGCACCATAATGCGTCTCTTACGGGCGCGCTTTTTACGTCAAAGATCGCTCCTGCGAGCGAACTCAATTGGCGACGAGCATAGTCGTCGAACCAATAGCGAACGAAGCGACGGGTCTCCATATCCGAGTTTCGCGGGTAGGCATTACCGATACTCCGCGTAGGGAAGATGTCTTTTGCTTGCTCTAAGGCACGAATGGCGGTCCGCCTAACTTGAGAGATATCTACCGACGTCGTCCAAACGCGAGCGAGTAGAACAGCAAGCGGGTCGATATCGATGCCTATCGCGGAATGTCCACTTGCCCGTGCCATCGCAAGTACCGTTCCAGAGCCCATCATAGGATCGAGGACTCGAATTCTATCTTGCTCGTTAGTCAGGATGTCGAGTGCGATGCCGGGGGCCATCCTGGCTGGAAATGGATGAACCGGGTCGCGCCCGAGCGCCTGTTGTATGGTTTTCTTGTAAGTCTTGCTCATGACTCTTCCCCATCTGGGGGCGGGGCTAGGGGGATAGAGAGATGGACGGAGATTTTGCGGCGGGAAGAATTTCTAACCCGAGGCATAGCGCTCGCGTCCTCGTGTCTTGAGGGTCTCGGGAATCAAACCGATTCCTCTCGCGATCTTATACTTCAGTTCTCCTCGGTTCCCTGCCAGCTCGTATTGCGTGCGAGGTGACCTCGATATGCTAACCCACGCGTTCTCGCTCTCTTGGAAGCTAACGATGCTATGCAGATCAGCCATGGAAAGTGTCACAAGGCCATCTGCCTCGCATACAAACACCATGAAAGAATCAGGGAACTTATGTTCTAGGTCAAGCAGGTCGGCTGCCTGCTCAATGGTGAAGGTGAACCGCCAAGGAGACATGCGTTTGGATGAGTGCTTTATGTAGACTCCAGCGCGACCATTCATCACGAACGCGTTGATTCGTCCTTCACGCACGAACGGCCGAAACGACACGGACATGGAGTATTCGTTCTCGACAGCTAGCTGACGCAGAACAACGCCTTGATAGAATTCGTATTCATCCAACATTTTTGACGTTCTTCAAGAAACTGATGTTGCCATCGAATTTATAGATCACTCTCGCCTTGTTCTTCTTGTTGCGGAATATTTTGAAGTGATGAACGGCTTCGGGAAATTCGCGTTTGACTTGGCCGAAAAGACCCTTCTTTCGTTCGATCTTTTCGTGGTCTGCGTCTTTCATTCCTTCGATATCGCTCGACTTGTGAAGCGCTATAGAGGCCGGTCCCTTCGGAAGAATCCTCTGTACGTAGCGAAGCAAATAGTCGGGAAGGGCGTCACTGCCAATTCTTTCTTGCAACCGCTTCAGACCAATAATGGGGTCGTTGCTGCCTGCAATAATCTGTTCCAGGTCGGTGGAGTAATCAAAGATTGGGAACGTCATTTCTCCCTTATCAAGGAGTACGTTGGCCTTATCAATGCTGTTCGAAGAAACGGCAGAGATTCTTTGATCAGCTAGCCAGACAGGGGAGCCCTTCTTCGTCTTGATCGCTTCTAAAGCCAGTTTGTGGAAAGCAAAGCAGCGTTGCCAATCGAGATAAAGCTGCTGGGGAATTGTCAGCTCAAAATACGGAAGATGTTTCTTTCGCGATCCGAACATTCGAGCGCGTTGAATGTATGTGTCTTGCTGGATCTTATGTTTTGAATCTCTCGTGAAGAACATCGAAAGGAGATTGTCGAATGTAACGCCTCGCGACACGATGTTCCCACCGATCACGAACGTGAACATTGCTGCAGGCGAGGTTGCAGACTTGAAGTCGACGTTTTTGTCTCGCTCACTGTTCATAATGACAGTGCTAGTTTGGTCGCAGTTCTTCACGATATAGGCGAGAATGCTGCTGGATTGTTCTGGTCCGTACAGCTTCGTGGCGATCTTATCTATTTCGTGCGTATAGGCCTCGAATTTCTTCGAGTGAACATCCGTCAACGCATTCATTACGTCGTCGATCGGCTTCTTGTCCGACTTATGATCAAGCTTCTTTCCGCTCGTGTGGATCAGCATAGAGAAGTTTTCGTCAGACTTTGCCCCTAAGTTCAGAGCGGCGACTCGCACAAGAAATCTGAAGATCGCTTCGCGAAGATATTTGGGGCTGTCGTCAGTGTCCGGCAGAGTATGAAGTGAGAATTGTACGTCCGTATCTAGCGGGAAGAAAATATCTTGGCCCGTATAAGCATCATGAGGCGGGAAATTGACCCATTTCTCGTTGTCGTTGTCGAACGTGTTGTTCAGGTCGAGGCGAGCAGGGGTCGCTGTGACGCCAATGTAGATCCCGTCGTGACTGATCAGCTTTTTGATCAGCGCGTTTATTCGGGTCACATCGCTCTTATTAATCAATGCGTTGGGCGTTGCGAAATCGGCTTCGTCATCGATAATGACCTTGCTGCCAATTTTCTCCAGCTTTTGGTTTAGCTTCGTGAGGTCGCTCGCATTCTTCTTACAAAAGATGACGTGGTAACCTGTCGAAAGGGAATACTCCGGGTCGATGACTTCAGAGAAGTTGCGAGCCGCAGGTGAAAGCTTCGACCGTTGGAAGCGATCTAGGTTTTGTTGAAGAAGCTGCACGCTGTCGTTTAGAAGGTGCACGACAACTCGATGGCCGTCGTCCAGCAGCCTTGCAGTGAGGCAGATCATCATCTCGGTTTTGCCGCTCTGCGGTTCGCCGTATATGACGAAGGATGTGGTCTTGCTGCTCAGGGTATCGCAGGCGCTGGAAACGGCCGCTTCAATACAGGACGTTTGCTTGCCTGCCGCCTTTAGGCGAGACAGCTGGGTTTGATATCTATCGCGCTGCTGCGCGATAGCCCGCAATTCGTCGACGTTGAGCCCCAATCCCATTGCCCCCTAGTTGAATTCTCATTTTCTACGATCATAGCGGGCAATGGATCGAGGGCAAGATAGGCAGAGGTATAAGGGCATTGGCCCCCAAAACAAAAACGGCCGGATCTTCCGATCCGGCCGCTACTCAAACTCTTACTCGGCTAAGCCTACGCCACGCGACGCAACCTAGCCCCCGCCCAATTCAAAAAATTCTTAGCTCGCCTTCTTCGCCGGCGCGGTGGTCGGGCCGACCTTCTTCTGGATGGCGCGCTTGAGCTCGAGGGCGCGCGGGGAGAGGGCGTCGGCGCTGGCCTTGAGCAGGTAGGCATCGAGGCCGCCATTGTGGTCGACGCTCTTCACCGCGTTGGTCGAGACGCGCAGGCGCACGTTGCGCTCCAGGGCTTCCGACTGGAAGGTCACGTTGACCAGGTTCGGCAGGAAGCGGCGCTTGGTCTTGATGTTGGAGTGGCTGACCTTGTGGCCGACGAGGGGGCCCTTGGCCGTCAGTTCGCAGCGGCGAGACATGGCTTCAATCCTTATCCTAAAACCCCCAACGATTTGCGGCCGCCATTCTGGGCGCCACGGGGGCGAATTCTCTGTCCTTGCAGGGAGCGGGCGGACGTATAGGGGGGAAGGGGCGGGACGTCAAGGTTTTGGGCGGTCTTTTCGCCTCTCCCCGCGTGCGGGGAGAGGCCGGAATGCGCGCGAATAGCGCGGATTCCGGGTGAGGGGGAGCCTCCGCAGGGGAGGTGGGACTGTACGGCCTCCAACTGCCACCGCACTTGCGGAGAGTCCCCCTCACCCCGACCCTCTCCCCGCAAGCGGGGCGAGGGGGCAGAGGCAAGCGGGGAGAGGCGAGAGATCACCAAAACGGCAATGTTTGTCGCGCCTTACCAACACATAAAGGGCGTATTCGCGCCCGAAGAGTCCGGTGGAGTTCCCTGGGACTCCAGTGGAGTTCCCTGGCGGACACGCCTGGACACATTGTCTGTCGCGGTTTTTGGCTTAAGTAACGGCCATCGCGCCCCGCTTTCGTGCTCCGATTGGATTGTTTCGTGCCCACAACGCCCTTTTCCGCGCTCACATCGCGCTTCGCCCGCCCGCGACTGGCCGGCTGGCTGGCGGCGGTTTGCGGGCTGGCATTGGTGTGGGGCCCGGCGCCGGCGGCGGCGCAGGGCAAGCTCGAGGCGCAATATGAGGCCTCGCTCGCCGGCATTCCCGTCGGCAAGGGCGCCTGGAACATCGAGATCGGCGACGACGTGTTCGCGGCGGCGGCCTCCGGCGGCACCTCGGGCCTGCTGAAATCCTTCACCGGCGGGTCCGGCACCGGTGCTTCGCAGGGCCGCGTCGTCAACGGCGCGCTGGTCGCGACCGGCTACCAGGCCTCCACCACCACCTCGAAGAAGACCGAAGAAATCCGCATCACGCTCGACAAGGGCAATGTGAAGGATTTTGCCATCCTCCCCGAGCCGCCGGTCGATCCCGACCGCATCGTCGTCACCGACGCGCATCGCCGCGGCGTCTGGGACCCCATGACGGCCTCGCTGCTGCGGGTGCCGGGCACTGGCGATCCCGTCTCGCCGGAGGCCTGCCACAACGCCGCGCCCGTGTTCGACGGCCGCATGCGCTACGAGCTCAAGCTCGATTTCAAGCGCATGGAGACCGTGAAGGCGGAGAAGGGCTACAAGGGCGCGGTCGTGGTCTGCGCGATCTATTTCGTGCCGGTCGCCGGCTACATCCCCGACCGCCCCGTGATCAAATACCTCGCCGCCCAGCGCAACATGGAAATCGCCTTCGCCCCCATCGCGGGCACGCGCATCCTGGTCCCGTTCTGGCTGAAAGTGCCGACGCCGCTGGGACCGGCCCTGCTGGAAGCCACCAGTTTCATCACGACGGCTCAGCCGCCACGCGTGGCGAAGACGCAGTAGGGCGGCGGTGGTGCCGTTAACCCTCCCCTGGAGGGGGAGGGTCGATCGCGCGCAGCGCGAGCGGGGTGGGGTGA
>ERZ1034411.22-NODE-22-length-115766-cov-11.582684_pt1 | contig 115766 bp, 99 predicted proteins | sample MGYA00520583_ERZ1034411 | MGnify/ENA primary metagenome ERZ1034411 (study PRJEB33736, sample SAMEA104288481) | Azolla microphylla | place: Ecuador | collected 1982 | study: EMG produced TPA metagenomics assembly of the PRJEB19522 data set (Is there foul play in...
CAAATACTTGATTCTCAGCCAAAATTACTGCGACCGGCTGACTCAGTACGATTAGTTAGCTCGCGGCTGCGCGAAGCGCAGTCCGCTGGCGTAATCCGCCGAACAATCGCCAAGGAAAGGCGGATTACGCCTACGGCTAATCCGCCCTACGCACCTTACGTAGCGGGCGCGACCTTGTCCTGAGTCTTCGTCTCGAAATCGCCGGCGTCGTGGCGCTCGTGGAGCTGGCTGGCGGGATCGCCGGAGACGCGGTTGACCATGCGGCCGCGCTTCACGGCGGGGCGCTGCGCGATCTGGTCGGTCCAGCGCTGCACGTTCTTGTAGTCCTGCACCGACAGGAATTCACCGGCACCGTAGACCAGCCCCTTGGCAAGCGCGCCGTACCAGGGCCACACCGCGATGTCGGCGATGGTGTAGTCCTTGCCCGCGAGGTACGCGTTGTCGGCGAGACGCCGGTCGAGCACGTCGAGCTGGCGCTTGACCTCCATCGCGAAGCGATCGATGGCGTATTCGATCTTGAACGGCGCATAGGCGTAGAAATGGCCGAAGCCGCCGCCGAGATAGGGCGCGCTGCCCATCTGCCAGAACAGCCAGGACATCGCCTCGGTGCGGGCCTTGATGTCCTTCGGCAGGAAGGCGCCGAACTTCTCGGCGAGGTAGAACAGGATCGAGCCGGATTCGAACACCCGGATCGGTTCGGGGCCGGAGCGATCCATCAGCGCGGGGATCTTCGAGTTCGGGTTGATGTCGACGAAGCCGCTGCCGAACTGGTCGCCGTTACCAATCTTGATCAGCCAGGCGTCGTATTCGGCGCCCTTGTGGCCGAGCGCCAGCAGCTCTTCCAGCATCACCGTGACCTTCACCCCGTTCGGGGTGGCCAGCGAATAGAGCTGCAGCGGATGCTTGCCGACCGGCAGCTCCTTGTCGTGGGTGGGGCCGGCGATCGGGCGGTTGATGCTGGCGAACTGCCCGCCATTCTCCTTATTCCAGGTCCAGACTTTGGGCGGCACGTAGGCGGGGGTGTCGGTCATGCGGGGCTCCGGCAGAAAGATGCGCCTGCATTAATTAGCCCCGGATTGGCCGATGGCAAGGGCTCCGAGACGCATGGCCGGGCGGAGCCACTCACCGTTTCGTCATTACAGGCTCCCTCCCCGTCGTTCCAGGGCCCGCAGGGCGAGCCTGAGTGACAGGCGCTATGACGCCGCAGCCTGCGGCTGCTCCGCGCGCTCGATCAAAAACCCCTCATAGCCCTTCGCTGCGACCTCGTCGCAGATGCGGCGATAGACGCCGACACCACCGATATAGGGCATGAAGATGCGCGGCTTGCCGGGGATATTGGCGCCCATGTACCAGGAATTGGCCTGGGGATAGAGCGTGCCGGCGGCGACCTCGTTGACATGCGCCACCCATTTGTCCTCGGCCTCCCCTCCCGCCTCCATGGTCGCCAGACCGTCCTTGCGCATGTGGACGAGGCAATCGGCGATCCAGTCGACATGCTGCTCGATCGACACGATCATGTTCGACAGCACCGAGGGGCTGCCGGGACCGGTGATGATGAAGAGGTTCGGGAAGCCCGCGCTCATCAGCCCGAGATAGGTCTTGGGGCCCTCCGCCCATTTCTGGTTCAGCGTCCGTCCGCCGCGGCCGTGGATGTCGATCTTGGCGACCGACCCGGTCATGGCGTCGAAGCCGGTCGCCAGCACCAGCGCGTCGACCTCATGGTCCTGGCCCGCAACGCGAACCGCATTCGCGGTGATCTCCTCGATCGGATTGGTCTTGATGTCGACCAGCGAGACGTTCGGGCGGTTGAAGGTCGCGAAATAGTCAGTGTCGATGCAGATGCGCTTGGTGCCGATCGGATGGCTGTTCGGCTGCAGCAGCTTTGCCGTCGCGGGATCCCTCACGATCTCGGCGATCTTGCCGCGGACGTAATCGGCGGCCGTGTCGTTCGCGGTGCGGTCGAGGCCGAGATTGTTGTAGGCGTACATGAAGGTGAGCCCGCCGCGCTCCCAGCGCCCCGCGTATTTCCCGCGCCTGACATCCTCGCTGTCGTCGAGCGCGCCACGATCGGGCTGCTCGGCATAGATGCCGTTGCGCGCGACCTCGCGGGCGAAGCGGCGGATCTCCGGATAATTGTTGCGGAACGCATCGCGCTCCTCGGCGCTGAGCGCGGCGTTACGGGCGGGAATCGAGAAGTTCGCGGTGCGCTGAAACACGGTGAGGTGCTTCGCCTGCCCGGCGATAACAGGCGCCGACTGGATACCCGACGATCCCGTGCCGATCAGGCCGACGCGCAGGCCGGTGAAGTCGACCTCTTCATGCGGCCAGTTGCCGGTGTGGTAGACGGGCCCTTCAAAATTCTCGAGGCCCTTGATGTCGGGCTTGCGCGCATTCGACAGGCATCCCGTCGCAAGCACGACGAATTGCGCCTGCACCGTCTCGCCGCCGGAGGTCGTCACCGACCAGCGCTTGGCGCGCTCGTCGAAGACGGCGCGCTCGACGCGGGTGTCGAACTGGATGTCGCGGCGCAGATCGAAGCGATCCGCGACATGGTTGGCGTATTTCAGGATCTCTGCTTGCGGCGCGTAGCGTTCGCTCCAGTCCCATTCCTGCTGCAGCTGCTCGGAGAACGAATAGGAATATTGCATGCTCTCGACGTCGCAGCGCGCGCCGGGATATCGGTTCCAGTACCAGGTGCCGCCGACACCGCCGCCCTGCTCGTAGACCCGCGCCGAGAAGCCGAGCCCGCGCAACCGGTGTAGCATGTACATGCCGGCAAACCCTGCACCGACGACGACAACGTCATAGGCTTCCCTGGCATGGGCCGGACTTGCTGGCGCTGACGTCATCGGCTGGCGCTCCCTCGTTGTTTTGAGTTGTTGCCCGTCAGCATTTGCGAGCGCCGGCGAAAGCGCAAGTGGCAAAACGACGAGCCCTGATCTGCTTATTTTGTGCAGCGGAATGGCCTCGCCGCCGCGCGGCGCCTGCACGCAAGATGCTTTGCCGAATCCGGCGTGGCATCGCAGACAACGATGCGCTAGCGTCGGACAGCCTTCGCCAAGCAAGCAACAACGAGCCACGAAGGCGGCCGGGAGAGGACCATGAAATCGCCGATCTGCGACATGCTGGGCATCGAGTTCCCGCTGCTCGCCTTCAGCCATTGCCGCGATGTCGTTGCCGCCGTCAGCCGCGCCGGCGGTTTTGGTGTGCTGGGTGCCACCGTGCACACGCCGGACACGCTCGAGCGCGAGCTGAAATGGATCGACGATCACGTCGACGGCAAGCCCTACGGCATCGACGTGCTGATCCCCGAGAACATCTCCACATCAGGCGAGAAGGACGTCACCTGGAAGAGTCTCGAAGCGCGCGTGCCGCAGGAGCATCGCGCCTATACGCGCGATCTGCTGAAGAAATACGACATCGAGCTGACGAGCACGGAGGTCGCCGCCGATCAGCCGCAGCCGTTCGATGCGAAGACGGCGCTGCAGCTGCTCGAAGTCTCCTTCAACCATCCGATCCGCCTGATCGCCAATGCGCTGGGCGTGCCGCCGAAGGCGATGATCGAGATGGGCAGGAAGCACGGCGTGCCGGTCGCCGCCCTCGTCGGCGCCAAGGAGCACGCGCTGCGCCAGGTCGCGGCCGGCGTCGACATCCTCGTGGTGCAGGGCACCGAGGCCGGCGGCCATTGCGGCGAGGTCTCGACCATGGTGCTGGTGCCGGAGGTGATCAAGGCGATCAAGGAGATCCGCGACGTACCGGTGCTCGCCGCCGGCGGCATCATAACCGGCCGGCAGATGGCGGCCTGCATGGCGATGGGCGCGGCCGGCGCATGGACCGGCTCGGTGTGGCTGGCGACCGTCGAGTCCGAGACGAGCGAGATCTTCCGCGAGAAGATGATCGCGGCGTCCTCGCGCGACGCGGTGCGCTCGAAGGGCCGCACCGGCAAACCAGCGCGCCAGCTCCGCTCGGTCTGGACCGATGCCTGGGACCGCGCCCCCGACAGCCCGGGCGCGCTGCCGATGCCACTACAGAGCATCATCAGCCGCGACGCGTTCAACGCGATCGACCGCGCTGCGGCGGCCGGCAACGCCAGGGCGCGCGACCTCGTCAGCTATTTCGTCGGCCAGGGCGTCGGCCTGATCGACAGCGTGAAATCCGCGGGCGCCGTGGTGCAGGAGTTCAAGGAAGAGTTCGCCGAAGCCGTCGAGCACATGAATGCGCTGGTGGCGGAGTGATTGCGCGTGGCCGGAATTGTGCTCGTGGCCCATCCTTCGAGGCTCGCGGCCCGGTGCTAGCGCACCGTGCCACTCGCACCTCCAGCGACAATGGCTTCGCCATTGCGCGGGGATGACGCCGTATCCGTAGCCGTCACCCTGAGGTGGCCGCCTCTTCGGCGGCCCTCAAAGGGCGACGGCGTGCCAAGAACCTGAAACGTGAAGCAAGAAGAAATGACCAATACCCCCGAAGATCGCATCCCCGTCATCGTCGGCATCGGCGAGATCGTCGACCGCCCCAAGGAGGTCACCGCCGGCCTCGAGCCGCTCGACCTGCTCGAACAGGCGTTGCGGCGCGCCGAGCCGGATGCCGGCGCAAAGCTGCTCGGCGAGGTGCAGTCGCTCGACGTCGTCAATTTCCTGAGCTGGCGCTATCGCGATCCGGAGAAGCTGTTGGCACAGCGCCTCGGCGTGACGCCTGCGCATTGCTATTACGGCCCGGTCGGCGGCGAGAGCCCGATCCGCTACATCCACGAAGCCGCCAAGCGCATCGCGCGCGGCGAATGCACCGTGGCCGCCGTGTGCGGGGCAGAGGCGCAATCGACCGCGACCAAGGCGGAGCGTGCCGGCGTCAAGTTGCCATGGACGCCATTCGCCCATGACGTCGAGGAGCCCAAGCGCGGCGCAGCTTTCCAGAAACCGCTGGCGGTGAAGTTAGGGGTGTTCCGCCCCGTCACGGTCTATCCGCTCTATGAGGCGGCATCCGCCGCGCATTGGGGCCAGACGCCGCGTGAGGCGATGGCGGAGTCGGGCATATTGTGGTCGCGCTATTCGGAAGCCGCCGCGCAGAATCCAAACGCTTGGCTGAAGCGGCGCTACACGCCGGAGGAGATCACGACGCCGACCGCCGACAACCGCCTGATCGCCTGGCCCTACAACAAGCTCATGGTCGCCAACCCCAGCGTCAATATGGGCGGCGCGCTGCTGCTGACCAGCCTCGCCAAGGCGCGTGCGCTTGGCATCGCGGAAAACAAGCTGGTCTATCCGCTCGGCGGCGCCTCGGCGGAAGAGCCGCGCGATTATCTGCTGCGGGACCAGTTCCACGAGAGCCATCCTCAGAACGCGGTGCTCAAGGCCGCGATGGACCTCGCCGGCGGTGACGGCAAGACGTTCGACGCCATCGAGCTCTATAGCTGCTTCCCCTGCGTGCCCAAGATGGCGCGGCGGACGCTGGGCCTCGGCGCCGACGTGCAACCGACCGTCACCGGCGGCCTCACCTTCTTCGGCGCGCCGCTCAACACCTACATGACGCACGCGGCCTGTGCGATGGTGCGGCGTGTGCGCGAGGGCGCAAAGCTCGGCCTGCTCTACGGACAAGGCGGTTTCGTCACCAAGCATCACGCGCTGGTGGTGGCGAAGACCGCGCCGCGCGCGGCGCTGGCGCAGGAGACGAGCGTGCAAGCCGAGGCCGACCGCAACAAGCGCGCGGTGCCGGAGTTCGTCAGCGAGGCCGCGGGCAAGGGCAAGGTGGAGAGCTTCACCGTGCTCTACGGCCGCGGCGGCGAGGCCGAGCACGGCGTGGTGATGCTGCGGACGGCAGATGACCGGCGCACGCTGGCACGAATTCCGGCGAGCGACAGCGCGACGCTGGCGCATCTGCTCAATATGGATCGCACGCCGGTGGGATCGCTCGGCGAGATCGCGATGGCGGCGGACGGCGTACCGGAGTGGCGGGTGGCGTAATATTCTCCCTCTCCCCGCAAGCGGGGCGAGGTGAAGAAGAGCTAACCCTTCGGCGCCTGCTTCTCCGAAGCGGTGGCCGGCTTGCCCTTGGCGCCAACAACCCGCACCGCATCGCCATCGGAGAGGCCGTCCGGCGGCGCGGTGATGACGCGGTCGTCGGCGGCAATCCCCGAGGCGAGCTCGATCTCGCGGCCGAGGTCGCGGGCGATGGTCACCGGCTTGAACAGCACCTTGTCGTCGGCACCGACGGTGGCGACACGCAGGCCGCGGCTGTTGAAGATCAGCGCGCTGGCGGGAATGCTGAGCGGCGCGGAATCGCGCTGCAGGCTCAGCTTCACGCTGGCATAGCCGCCGGGCATCAGCTCGCCTGAGGAATTGTCGAGGCCAAGCTGCATGCGCGTGGTGCCGGAGGCCACGTCGACCGCCTGCGAGGACGCCTCAACCGTCGCCTGGAAATTCCGGTTCGGATACTCCGGCAGCGTGATGACGGCCTTGGCGCCGATCTTGATCGCCGGCACGTAGTTCTGGGGCACGTTGACGTAGACGCGCAGCTTGGTGATGTCAGAGACCACGAACATCGCCGGGCCCGAACCGCCGCCGGCATTGATCAGCGCACCGACGTCGGTGTCACGCGCGGTGACGACGCCGTCGAACGGCGCGGTGATCTTCTTGTAGCCGGCCAGCGCTTCCAGCCGCTCGACATTGGCCTGGCCCGAGCGAACCGCCGCGTTCTTGTTGGAAAGATCGGCGGTGCGCTCGTCGATCTCCTGCGCAGACACGAAGTTGGAGGCGACCAGCGTCTTGCGGCGGTTGAGGGTCGCTTCCGACAGCTTGGCGCTGGATTGCTGGCTGGCCAGGTCGGCCCTGGCCTGCAGCAGTTGCTGGTCGAGATCGGGCGCCTCGATCTCGGCGATCACCTGGCCGGCCTTGACCCGCGCGCCGATGTCGGCGCTCCAACTCTTGAGATAGCCGGGGACGCGGGCAAAGATCGGCGCGCGATAATAGGCCTCCAGCCTGCCCGGCAGGTCGATGGTGGCATTGAGCGCCTTGGCGCTCGGCTGCGTTACCGCGACGCTGGGAACGGCCTGGTCATCGGTCCACTCCTTCAGCTTGGAGTCCTGCTCTTCGCGGGCGCGGATGCCGGTGCCGACCACAAGACCCGCCGCAATCAGCGCCACCACGCCGAAGATGCCCAGTTTCCGGTGCGACACCGGCGAGCGGGATTCAGTGGGCGACATGCGGGGTCTCCAAGGGGGCGGCGGCTGTGGCGCCTTGCTTTTTGTGTACCATACTGAACACCACGGGAACAAACATCAGCGTGGCGAAGGTTGCAAAGATCAGGCCGCCGATCACGGCGCGGCCAAGTGGCGCATTCTGCTCGCCGCCCTCGCCCAGCCCCAGCGCCATCGGCGCCATGCCGATGATCATGGCGAGCGCGGTCATCAGCACCGGGCGGAACCGGACGAAGCCGGCTTCGAGCGCGGCCGCAATGGGATCGCCGAGCTCGGCATAGCGCTCGCGAGCGAAGGAGATCACGAGCACGCTGTTGGCGGTGGCAACGCCCATGCACATGATGGCGCCGGTCAGCGCGGGAACCGACAGCGTGGTCCCGGTCGTGAACAGCATCCAGACGATGCCGGCCAGCGCGGCCGGCAGCGCCGTGATGATCACGAACGGATCGGACCAGGACTGGAAGTTCACGACGATCAGGAAGTAGATCAGCACGACGGCCCCGAGCAGACCGAACAACAGGCCGGTGAAAGCGCCGTTCATGGTCTGCACCTGGCCGAGCAGCACCACGGACGAGCCCTTCGGCACCTCCTTGGCCGTGTCGGCAATCACCTGGCGGATGTCGGCGGCGACCGCACCGAGATCGCGGCCCGAGGTCGTCGCGAAGATCTGCACCATAGACTGGATGTCGTATTGCGAGACCACCGCGCTCGAGGCCGATCGCCTGATGTCGGCAATGCCGCCGAGGATCGGCGACTGCGCATTGCCGGCGGCGGTGATCGGCAGCGTCTGCAGCGCGCTGAGCGAGTCGATCTGGTATTGCGGCGTCTGCATCACGATCGAGTAGGACACGCCGTTGTCCGGGTTGAGGTAATAGGTCGGCGCGACCTGCGAGGAGCCGGCGAGATTGACCACGAGGCTGTTGGTGACGTCGCGCTCGGTCAAGCCGACATATTGCGCGCGGGTGCGGTCGACATCGATATTGAAGGTCGGCGCGTTCGGGGATTGCTGGATGCGGGCATCGGCCACGCCGGGGATCTTGCGGACCCTGGCCAGCAGGCTGTTGGCATAGGCGAAGTTGCCGGCAAGGTTGGCACCGCGGATCTGCAGGTCGATCGGCGCAGGCGCGCCAAAATTCAGGATCTGGCTGACGATGTCCGCAGGGAGGAAGGCGAAGCTGACGCCGGGGAACAGGCGCGGCAATTGCTCGCGCAGCACCTTCACGTGCTCTTCGGTCGGCTTGTGGCCCTCCTTCAGCTTGATCTGGATGTCGCCGTCCTGCGGGCCGATCACGCCGGTGTTGTTGTAAGTCATGTTGATGCCGGAGATCGGCATGCCGATGTTGTCGGTCATGGTCTCGATCTCGCCGGGGATCAGCTTGCGCACCGCCTTCTGCACGTCGGCGAGCTGGTTGGCGGTCTCCTCGACACGCGTGCCGACCTGGGTGCGGACATGCATCAGGATGTTGCCGGCATCGACCGCGGGGAAGAAGTTGCGCCCGAGGAACGGCACCAGCGCGAAGGATGCACCGACGACACAGAGAAAGCCGATCACGAACACCGCACGGTGCGCCAGAGCGAGGCCGAGCAGGTCGTGATAGAAGCCGCGGACGCGCTCGAACCGCGCCTCGAAGCCGCGCTGGAACCAGACCAGCGGATTGCGCGACTTCGGCGGCGCTCCTTCGTGATCGACATGGGCATGCAGCAGATAGTTCGCCATGGTCGGCACCAGCGTGCGCGACAGGATGAACGACCAGATCATCGCGAACATCACGGCTTCCGCCATCGGCACGAACAGGAAGCGCGCAACGCCGGTGAGGAAGAACATCGGCACGAACACGATGCAGATGCACAGCAGCGAGACGAAGGCCGGCGTCACGATCTGGTTGGCGCCGTCGAGGATCGACTGCTCGACCGGCTTGCCCTGCTCCAGATGGTAGTTGATGTTCTCGATGGTGACGGTGGCGTCGTCGACGAGGATGCCGACCGCCAGCGCAAGGCCACCGAGCGTCATGATGTTCAGCGTCTCGCCGATCGCCGACAGCATGATGATGGCGCCCAGCACCGACAGCGGGATCGACACCGCGATGATGATGGTCGAGCGCCAGCTGCCGAGGAACAAGAGGATCATGACGCTGGTGAGCAGTGCCGCGATCACGCCCTCGACGGCGACGCCCTGGATCGCGCCGCGGACGAACACCGACTGGTCGCCGATGAAGCCGATCTTGAGCGCGTCGGGGAGCTGGTCCTTGACGTCGATCACTTTCTGCTTGATGCCGGCGATGATGTCGAGCGTCGAGGTCGCGCCGGCCTTCAGCACCATCATCAGCACCGAGCGGTTGCCGTCGACATGGACGATGTTGGTCTGCGGCGGGTTGCCGTCGCGCACGGTGGCGACGTCGCGCACATAGACCATGGCGCCGTTGACGGTCCTGATCGGCAGGTTGCCAAGCTCGTCGATCTTGAGCGGCGAGTTGTTGAGCTGGATGTTGTATTCGAACTGGCCGATCTTCTGGGTGCCGACCGGCGTGATCAGGTTTTGCGCGGCAAGGGCGTTGGCGACGTCCTGACCGGACAGGCCGCGCGCCTGGAGCGCAGTGGGATCGAGATCGATCGTAACCTGGCGCTGCTTGCCGCCGAACGGATACGGGATCGCCGCACCGGGCACGGTGACCAGCGGCGTGCGCAGATTGTTGATGCCGATGTCGGCAAGGTTCTGCTCGGTCAGGCCGTCGCCCGACAGCGCCACCTGGATGATCGGCACGGTGGACGCAGAGTAGTTCAGGATCAGGGGCGGCGTTGCCCCCGGCGGCATCTGCTTGATCAGCGTCTGCGAGATCGCGGTAACCTGCGCGTTGGCGGTGCGGATGTCGACATTGGGCTGGAAGAAGATCTTGATGATGCCAAAGCCGTTGTAGGAATTGGCGGTGATGTGCTCGATGTCGTTGACCGTCGTCGTCAGCGCACGCTGGAACGGCGTCGTGATACGGCCGGACATCTGGTCGGGCGGCAGGCCGGTGTACTGCCAGACCACGCCGATCACGGGAATGCGGATGTCCGGGAAGATGTCGGTCGGGGTCCGCAGCGCCGCGAGCGGTCCGATGATCAGCAACAGAAGCGCGAGCACGACGAACGTATAGGGCCGGCTCAGGGCAATACGGACCAGAGCAATCATGCGCCAGGCAAATCCAGGTCAAGCAAGGAAGGAATCCGCCCCCGCGGGGATCCCTCCTCCCTTTACCTGAGCACCGCCGGAAACGCTAATGCCTGGCGGCTATCCCGCATTCAATTCCCTGCTACCGCACTGCGAAATTGACATCGCAGCTATGCGGCGGCCTGTCTCAGGCGGCGCGGACCGCGCTCAGGAACTTGCCGACCTCGAGCTTGAGACGGTTGGAATCGCGCGACAGCATCTGCGCCGCCGACAGCACTTGCGAGGACGACGCGCCGGTCTCGGCGGCGCCCCGCTCGACCTCGCCGACATTGGTCGAGGCCTGCTGCGCGCCCTTGGCCGCCTGCTGCACGTTTCGCGTGATCTCCTGCGTCGCCGCCCCCTGTTCCTCCACCGCCGCGGCAATGGCCGCAGCGATTTCGGACAGCCGCGAGATGGTGCCGCCGATGTCGCGGATCGCCGTGACGGACTCTCGTGTCGCCGACTGGATGCCGGTGATCTGCTCTGCGATCTCACCGGTCGCCTTCGCCGTCTGCGCGGCAAGGGCCTTGACCTCGGAAGCCACCACCGCGAAGCCACGACCGGACTCGCCCGCCCTCGCCGCTTCGATCGTTGCGTTGAGCGCGAGGAGATTGGTCTGCCCAGCGATCTGGTCGATCAGTTCGACGACGTCGCCGATCTTGCCGACCGCCTTCGACAAGCCGTCGATATGCCCGTCGGTCAGCCGCACCTGGTCGACGGCTTCGTTGGCCATTCGCGCCGAATCCTGCACCCGGCGGCTGATCTCGGTGACGGAGGTGGACAATTGCTCGGCCGCGGACGCGACCGATTGGACGTTTGCCGAGGCTTCCTCCGAACCGTCGGCGACAACGACGGCGAGCTTTTGCGCCTGCGCGGCCGTCACGTTCATCGCACCGGCAGAGGCTTCCAGCTCGGTCGAAGCCGAACTCACCGCATCCACGATCTCGCCGACCGCCGTCTCGAATTGACCGGCAAGGCTGTGCATGTCGGCACGGCGCTGTTCAGCCGCGACCTGGTCCTGCCGGATCTTGGCGTCCGCCACCTCGTGTGCCTTCTCCTCCGCCTTGACCTTGAAGGTCTCGACCGCGTGGGCCATATCGCCCACCTCGTCCTTGCGGCCAAGTCCGGGGAGGACCACCGCGAAATTGCCACTCGCCAATTCGCCCATTGCACCCGTCAGAGCCGAGAGCGGACGCACGATGCGCGAAAACGCGACCCAGAAGCTCAGCAATGTGAGGCCAAGGCTCGCAAGCAGGATCGCAACACTAACGATCAGATTGGAAGCGCTCGCCTTCGCCTGCTCGGCGGCCTCCGTATCCGCCGCCGCGCCGATGGCACCCGCCAGCCCGAGAATGGAATTGATTGCCGTTGTCGCGCGGCCCACATAATCGTGGCCGGTGATCTTGTATTCGCCGCTCGGGCCGGCCGCGAGCACATCGGCCCGCAAGGCGCCATAGGTCTGAAAATAATCCTCATTCACCTGCTTGATGGCCTTTGCGAGCGCCGCCGCAATGTCGGTGCGGTCGGCGATCGGGGCGACCGTCTCCCAGGCAAGCTCCACGTGGCCACGGAAGGCCGCGATCCGGCCGATACCGTCCGCGGCAAGCTTGGTGTGCGAACTGATCAATCCACCGAGAAGCGCACGTTCGCGCCCGGCGTTCTCCGCCATCTCGGCCGTCAGGTGCCGGAGGCCGACGAGGCGTGCCATGGCGGCCGAAGGCGAGCTGGTCAGCGTCTCCAGCGTAATGCGCGGCCTGTTGGCGGCGACCTCGATCAGGTCGGTGATCGCCGGGGCAAAGGCCTTGACCACCTCACCGTCCCGCTCCGGCCCGGGCTTGGCGAGGTTCGCATCCACCTTGCGACGCAGGTTTTCGAAGTTCTGGAATGTCCGCTCGGCTTCCGAGATACGCTGTTCGGCGCCCTTCATCGCCGTGACAGCGCGCAGACGTTGCACGGCATCGCGGAAGGTCTGATCCGACGTCGCCCGCACAGCGTCGATCTCCGCGCGCCGATCGGCCGGAAGCAGCTCGGGCGAATTCAGCGCCGCATTGGTCATGCCGCGCTCTTTCGCCCACTGTCCGGCGCTGTGCAGCAGCGATTGCGAAATACCGTTGAGACCGACGAAGATTTCGGCCTCCTGACGGTCATGGTAGGCGTGAATGGCCGCGTAGCCGGTTGCAGCTACCCCCATCAGGGCAAGCGCCGAAATGATGACGGGGAGTACCGTTCCAATTCTGAGATGCACCGCTGTCTTCCTTCTCCCGAACGCCGTTTCCTGGGATGGAACGGATCGACCCTCACGAGAACTACCCGACGTTCGCAACACGATGTTGTCTCACGTCAAAGTGCAGCCGCGAGGCGGGGGACGTCATTTCATATGCTTATCAAAACGTTGCTTGTGAAAATTGCACGGTGCAGCGCTGGTGGACTGTGGGTCCCCTCACGCTGCACGTGCCGCTTGTCGTCGGGCCGGACGACGGCTCAGGCCGCTCGGACGTTGGTCAGGAACTTGCTGACCTCGTTCTTCAAGCGACCCGAGTCGGTGGACAGCATCTGTGCCGCCGACAGCACCTGCGAGGATGCCGAGCCGGTCTCGGTCGCACCACGCTGCACATCGGTGATGTTGGAGGAGACCTGCTGGGTACCTTGCGCGGCCTGCTGCACGTTGCGGGCGATCTCCTGCGTCGCCGCGCCCTGCTCTTCCACCGCAGCTGCAATCGCCGACGAGATTTCCGACAGGCGTTCGATGGTCGAGGAGATCTCCTTGATGGCGCCGACCGAGTCGTTGGTCGCCGCCTGAATGCCGGAGATCTGCTGGCCGATCTCGCCGGTCGCCTTCGCGGTCTGCTCGGCGAGCGCCTTCACCTCGGAAGCCACGACCGCAAAGCCACGGCCGGCTTCACCGGCACGGGCGGCTTCGATGGTCGCGTTCAGCGCGAGCAAATTGGTCTGGCCGGCGATGGTGTTGATCAGCTCGACGACGTCGCCGATGCGGGCGGCCGCCTTGGACAGCTCGCTGACGCGCTCGGTGGTGGCACGGGCCTGGCCGACGGCATCGCCCGCCATCCGCGCCGATTCCTGCACCTGACGGCTGATCTCGCCGACCGACGAGGCCATCTCCTCGGTCGCCGAGGCCACCGACTGCACGTTACCGGACGCCTGATCGGACGCGGCAGAGACGACGGAGGCAAGCTGTTGCGCCCGCTCGGCGGTCGAGCTCAGCGATCCCGCCGAGGTCTCCAGTGCGCCGGACGCGGCCGAGACCGTCTCGACGATGCCGCCCACCTGCGCTTCGAAGCTGTCGGCCAGTTCGTTCATCGCGCGCTTGCGCTCGCGGTCGGCGGCCGCCTGGTCCTGGGCACGCTGCTCGATGCTGCGCTTGATGTCGCCCTGCATCGAGCTGAGGGACGTCGCGAGCCGACCGACCTCGTCGGCCTGGTCGATCTCGAGCTGCTGGTTGAAGTCGCCTTTGGCGATGCCGTCGGCGAAATTCGCGCAATCCTGGATCGGCCGCGCGATCTTGCGGGCCGCGAACGAGATCAGGAAGATCGCGGCGAGCACGATGACGAGGCCGACGCCGAGCTGCCAGAACGTGCTCGACGTCGCACGGGCGCTGAGCGAGGCATCCAGTTGCCGTGCGGAGGCCAGCACGACGTCGCGCGGGATCGAGATCACGACCGACCAGGCGTTCTCCGTAAGTCCGAAGCGGACCGGCGCATAGATGTCAATATTGGCGAACTTGGGATCGTCCTGCACCGTACGCTTGCCGGCCTTGATGATGGCGAGGCTCTCGCTCCAGCGCGGATCGGCTTCCGACGCGTTCTTGCCGATCACGTCCTGATTGGCGCTGTTGGCAACGATCAGGCCGGTATCGTTGAGGATCGCGACCTTGCCCTTGCCCTCGAACAGCGAGCCGTTGATCTTGACGGCGAGCTTCTGCACGAAATCGAGATTGTAGTCGGCGCCAGCGACGCCGCGGAACTTGCCGCCGATCATGACCGGCACCGACATGGTCGCCAGGAAGACGGCCTTGCCCTGAACGATATAGGGCAGCGGACCGAGGATGTTCTCCTGACCCGTCGTGTTCGGATTGATGTACCAGGCGCCCTTCACGAGGCCGTTGGGATGCCGCTCGCTGCTGTCGTACTCGACCAGCGGCTGAACGGCGATATCGCCGTTGGCATTGCGCGTCCAATAGGGCAGGAAGCGGCCGGTATTGTCCGATCCCACGTCCTTGCGGCCCTTGAACGCCGCGTCATCGTTATCCAATGCGCCGGGCTCCCAGGCCGAATAGGTGCCGTTGAAGGCAGGATTGAGCTCGAGCACGTGGCGCAGGAGCGCGTTGAACTGGGCACGCCGGGCCGCGATGGGAGTGCCGACCTTCTCGTCGGCCAGCGTCGCGAAGGCATGCGCTGTGGTGCGCGCCGCATCAAAGCCCACCTCGAGCTCGGCCTTGATCGCGTTGGCTTCGGTGGAGGCCCGATTCATCAGGCTCTCCTTGGTCTGGTGGTCGACCAGCTGCATGACCTCGTGGGTCACGTACTGATTCATGCTCTGCGTCGAGAACAGGCCGTAACCGATCAGCACGACACAGGTGACCGCGAGACAAATGCCGGCGATCAGCGCGATCTTCAATTGGATGGAGCGAATGGCAGAAAATGAAAGCAGCTTCACGGTGGGCCTCCGAAATACCGTGCCGAGTTAAGGTTACCCGAGTTCGGAACCCGTAAAGATTTGGAACCGTACGACCCACGTGAAAAATAAGTCAAAGGAGGCCGATACTCGGGCCCAAAGCAAAAGAGCGGCGCCGAGGGCGCCGCTCTTGCATAGTCGAATACCTGTTGAAGAAGGTCAGGCTGCGCGGACGTTGGTCAGGAACTTGCTGACCTCGCTCTTCAAGCGGCCCGAGTCGTTGGACAGCATCTGTGCTGCCGACAGCACCTGCGAGGAGGCCGTGCCGGTCTCGGTCGCACCACGCTGCACATCGGTGATGTTGGAGGAGACCTGCTGGGTACCTTGCGCGGCCTGCTGCACGTTGCGGGCGATCTCCTGCGTCGCCGCGCCCTGCTCTTCCACCGCAGCTGCAATCGCCGACGAGATTTCCGACAGGCGTTCGATGGTCGAGGAGATCTCCTTGATGGCGCCGACCGAGTCGTTGGTCGCCGCCTGAATGCCGGAGATCTGCTGGCCGATCTCGCCGGTCGCCTTCGCGGTCTGCTCGGCGAGCGCCTTCACCTCGGAAGCCACGACCGCAAAGCCACGGCCGGCTTCACCGGCACGGGCGGCTTCGATGGTCGCGTTCAGCGCGAGCAAATTGGTCTGGCCGGCGATGGTGTTGATCAGCTCGACGACGTCGCCGATGCGGGCGGCCGCCTTGGACAGCTCGCTGACGCGCTCGGTGGTGGCACGGGCCTGGCCGACGGCATCGCCCGCCATCCGCGCCGATTCCTGCACCTGACGGCTGATCTCGCCGACCGACGAGGCCATCTCCTCAGTCGCCGAGGCCACCGACTGCACGTTGGTCGAGGCTTCTTCCGAAGCGCTGGCCACCGTGGTCGCCAGCCGCTGCGAACGGTCGGCGGTCGAGGTCAAGGTCGAGGCCGAAGCTTCGAGCTGGGTCGAAGCCGACGACACGGTCTGCACGATCTCGCCGATCATGGTTTCGAAGTCGCGGGTGATGTTGTCGACGCGGCGACCGCGCTCGATCTTGGCTTCGGCATCCGCGGCCGCAGCCTCGTCCGCTGCCTTCTTGGCGATCAGCGCTTCCTTGAAGATCTGGAGCACGTCGGCCATGGCGCCGATCTCCGTCTTCTCGCCGCGATGCGGGACCTCGGCTGCGAGGTCGCCCTTGCCCAGCGCCTGCATCGGTTCGATGATCGAGTTGATGCCCTTCGAGACGTCCTGAACCAGGTAGAAGCCCACGGCAACGCCGGCAATGACGGCGATGCCCAGGATGATCGCGACCAGCATGAAGGCGTAGTAGAAGGTGTCGGCAGCCTCCGCGGCGGCCTGTTCGCCACCCTTGGTGTTGAGCTCGATGTCCTTGGTCAGGATCTCATCCGCCGCAAGACCGATCTTGTTGACCGTCTTGGAGTTCAGCTCCTGCGCATCGTGCGGGATCTTCCCAGCCTCCTTGCGCGAGATCGCGAAGACGTCTTCGGTTCCCTTCTTGTAGTCGTCCCAGAGCTTGGACCATTGGCTGTAGAGCGCCCGCTCTTCCGGGGAGCTGATCATGGCCTCATATTTGCTACGCGTCTTGGCAAGCGCCTCTGTCACGGTAGCGGCGGTCTTCTCCACCACGAGCTTGTCGTCCAGAGCTTCGGCCAGCATGTGCTGGCGCACCACGTTCCGATAGGTAATGACTGCGGCGCGGAGGTCGCCGATCACCCTGACGCTCGGCATCCAGTTCGTGGTGATGTCGACGGTGTTGGCGTTGATCGTCCGCATCTTCATGACGGCGAGCAGGCCCATGCCGGTCATCGCGACCAGCAGGAACGCCACGACGCTGATGATCTTGGCGCGGATGGAAAGCTTTGCAAACATAATCGGGGCTCGTTGTGCTGGCGCGGGCGCGCGTCGGTAGCTGTAGGAATCAACCAAAGAGGAGCGGCGCCGACATCCACGCAGCAGACCAACCGCGCAGACGTTAGCTGCGACTCCGCACGGCTACGGAAATCCAAAGAGATGAACAGGGGACTAAAAACGCCCTGCGTTCAACGCATGAGCCTAAGCGCGTCCGAGAAAAACTCGGGTCCGCCGAAGTTTCCGGACTTCAAGGCGAGCAGCATCTCCCCGGCTTCGGCACCGACCGCGCGCAACACCGGGACACCGGCGGCGATCTCCGCGCCGACGAGGAAGCCCGGAATTTGAATGCGATCGACGACGGCGCCGGAGGTCTCGCCGCCGGCGACAACGAGCCGCCGAACCCCTGCTTTCACGAGGTTTTCTGCGATATCGGCCATCGCCTGCTCGATGGCATGGCCGGCGGCATCGCGGCCGTGGCGAGCCTGCAGGGCGGCGACTTGATCCGGCGTCGAGCTCGATGCGATCAGCACCGGACCATCGGCGAGCCGAGGCCTCGCCCAGCTCAGCGCGCGCTGCACTTCATCCGCCCCCGTAAGAATACGGTCCGGATCGAGATGGAGCACCGGCATGACCTTTTCGGCGCTGGCGATCTGCTTCAGCGTCGCCTGCGAGCAGCTTCCGGCAAGGCATGCCGCCGGTCCGCCAACCGCAGCACCGGCTTCACCGCTCGCCCCAGCGGGCTTGACCTCGCCCGTCGACACCAGCGCGCGCGCCAGTCCAAGGCCGATGCCGGAGGCACCGACCGACAGGCGATGCTGACCGGCGACGAGGCCGATGGTCTCGAGGTCGCGGTCGAACACGGCGTCGATGATGGCAGCGCCAATGCCCTGGGCCGCAAGCTCGACCAGCCGCGCCCGCACGGCATCCGCACCGCGCGTGACGGTGGCGAGGTCGACGAGGCCGATCTGCGTCCGGCTCTGACGCGCGAGCACACGCACCAGGTTGGAATCGTGCATCGGGTTGAGCGGATGGTCCTTCAGCGGGCTCTCGTTCAGCGGCACGGCGCCGACGAAGAGATTGCCCTGGTAGACGGTGCGGCCGGTCTCCGGGAAGGCCGGCGTCACCAGCACGGCTCCCTCGCCGCAATCGGCGCGCAGCGCGTCCATGACGGGGCCGATATTGCCTGAAATGGTGGAATCGAAGGTCGAGCAGATCTTGAACAGCACATGGCGCGCGCCGCGGCCGCGCAGCCATTTGTCCGCCGCGCGCGAGCGCGACACGGCAAGGCCGGCCTCGATCGAGCGGCTCTTCAGCGACACCACGACGGCATCGACCTCGGGCAGCGCGAGATCGTCCGAGGGCACGCCGATGGTCTGCACCGTGCGCAGGCCCGCGCGCGTCAGCGTGTTGGCGAGATCGGAGGCGCCAGTGTAGTCGTCGGCGATGCAGCCCAGCGCAAGGGTCACGGCTTCACTCCAGCGTAAGGCTTGAACCAGGCGAGACCGTCGGAGGTCTTGCCGCGCGGGTTATACTCGCAGCCGACGAAGCCGGCATAGCCGAGCCGATCGAGCTCCTCGAACAGGAACGGATAGTTCAGCTCCTCGCCGTCCGGCTCGTTGCGCGAGGGGATACTGGCGATCTGGACGTGGCCGATGATCGGCATCATCTCGCGCAGCCGCATGGTGACGTCGCCATGGATGATCTGGCAGTGATAGATGTCGAACTGCAGCTTGAGGTTCGCAAGCCTCAGCTCCTGGATCAGGTCGCGGGCAAAGCCGAAATCGTTGAGGAAGTAGCCGGGCACGTTGCGCGCATTGATCGGCTCGATCACGACGTCGATGCCGTGGGGAGCGAAGAACTCCGCAGCCCATGCCACCGATTTGTAGAAGGCCTCGATCGCGACGCGCTCGCCACGGTTGGCGATGCCGGCCATCAGATGCAGGCGCTTCACGCCGGTCGCCTTGGCGTAAGGCAGCGCCGTCTCCAGGCTCGCCTTGAGATCGGCGAACCGCGCCGGCAGCGCCGCAAAGCCTTTCTCGCCGGCGTTCCAGTCGCCCGGCGGCAGATTGAACAGCGCCTGGGTCAGGCCGTTGCGCTTGAGACGCTCGCCGACCGCCTCGGCCGGGTGCTCGTAGGGAAAGAGAAACTCGACCGCGGTGAAGCCGGCTTGCGCGGCGGCGTCGAAACGATCGAGGAACGGCACCTCGGTGAACATCATCGAGAGATTGGCGGCAAAACGGGGCATGGGAGTCCTCTTCGTTACTTGTCGCCGGGCAGCTTCACGCCGGTGACCTGCGCATACATACGCGCCACCGAGGCGTCGTCATCGCGGCCCATGCCGGCGGCAGCCGTCATCAGGAACATCTGCAGGGCGGCGGCCGAGACCGGCACGGGGAATCGCGCGCTGCGCGCCATGTCCTGGATGATGCCGAGATCCTTGACGAAGATCTCGACGGCACTCCGCGGCGTGTAATCGCCGTCGAGCACGTGCGGCATGCGGTTCTCGAACATCCAGGAATTGCCGGCGGACGCCGTGATCACTTCATAGACCTTGCGGATGTCGAGGCCCTGCTTGGCCGCGAATGCCATCGCTTCCGACGCGGCGGCAATGTGCACACCGGCAAGAAGCTGGTTGATCATCTTGAAGGCGGCGCCCTGGCCGGCGGCATCGCCGAGCTCGTAGAGTTTTGCGGCCATGGCATCGAGCGCCGGCCGGGCCTTTGCGAACGCGGCGGAGCTGCCGGAGGCCAGGATCGTCAGCTCGCCTTGTGCCGCGCGCTGCGCGCCGCCGGAGATTGGCGCATCCAGATAAAGCCGGCCGGTTGCCTCCAGCTGCTTGGCGAGGCGCCGCGCCACTTCGGGATCCATGGTGGCGGAGGAGACGAACACACTGCCTTTCGGCATGGTCTCGGCGGCCCCGTCCTTGCCGAACAGGATCGCCTCGGTCTGGGCAGCGTTGACGACGACGCTGACGACGATGTCGGCGTCCTTGGCCGCCTCGGCCGGCGTCTTTGCGCCTGCCCCGCCGTCCTTCACGAAGCGCGCCACTGCGTCTGCCGAAACGTCACAACCGGTGACCGCGTGGCCGGCGCGCTTCAGCGAGGTCGCCATGCCGTACCCCATCGAGCCAAGCCCGATGACGGCGATGCGCTGTTTTTGAGACGTGGAGGCGGACATATGCAACTGACCCTTGCGAACGTTTCCTGGATGGCCGGCTTTTGCGGCGGCTCGGCGAACCGATAACACGGCTTGGCCGCGCTGCCAAAGCGTGAGACAAGCGGACATGACGGCCATGAGAACCGACACGAGCAACGAGACAAGGCTGCGCGAGGATATCTGCCGCTTCGGACGGTCCCTGTTCGAGCGCGGGCTGACGCCGGGCTCATCAGGCAATATCAGCGTCAGCCTGGACGGCGGCGGCTGGCTGGTGACGCCGACCAATGCCTCGCTCGGCTTCCTCGACCCGGCAAAGTTGTCTCGGCTGGATGCGGAGGGTAAGCTGGTTTCGGGGGATGCTCCGACCAAAGAGGTTCCCCTGCACACCGCGCTCTACGACACACGCGGCAGTGCACGCGCGATCGTGCATCTGCACTCCACCCATTCGGTCGCGCTCTCGATGCTGCCGGAGATCGACCCGCACGCCGCGCTGCCGCCGATGACGGCCTATTATCTGATGAAATGCGGCGCCACCGCGCTCGTGCCTTATTACCGCCCCGGCGATCCCGCGGTGGCCGATGCGATCAAGGGGCTGGCGGGGAAATATTCATCCGTGCTGCTCGCCAATCACGGCCCGGTCGTCGCGGGCGACACGCTGGAAGCCGCGGTGTTTGCGACGGAGGAGCTGGAGGAGACGGCGAAGCTCTATTTGCTGCTGCGCGGGCTGAACCCGCGCTATCTGTCGCCGGAGCAGGTGACGGATCTGGTGAAGGTTTTCGGGGTGACGCTGCCGGAGCATGGGCACGAGCATTGAACCACGCACACTGACGTCATCCTGAGGTGCGAGCCTTGCGATGCAGCGCATCGCAAGGTGAAGCCTCGAAGGATGGGCTACAGGCGCTCGCGGCCCGTCCTTCGAGGCGCGCGAAGGGCGCGCACCTCCAGCGACAACCGCTTCGCGGTTGCGCGGGGATGACGGCGGAGATTGCGGCCGCAGTCGAGCTACAGCCCCAGATACGCCTTGCGCACGTCCGGATTGCCCTTGATCTCCGCGGCCGGGCCCTGCATCAGCACGCGGCCGGTTTGCAGGATGTAGGCGCGGTCGGCGATCTCCAGGCACTCGGCCATGCGCTGCTCGACGATCAGGACGGTCATGCCGCTGTCGCGGATCAGCTTCACCGCCTGGAAGATCTCGTCGACCAGCTTCGGCATGATGCCTTGCGAGGGCTCGTCCAGCATCAACAGGCGGGGACGCGTCATCAGCGCGCGGCCGATCGCGAGCATCTGCTGCTCGCCGCCGGAGAGCGTCTCGGCGCGCTGATCGAGGCGCTCGGCGAGGCGCGGAAACAGCTTGAAGACGAGATCGAGCGGTGCCTCGCGGTCGGCCTCGCCGCGATAGAGATAGCTGCCGAGGCGAAGATTGTCGCGCACCGACAGGCGCGGAAACAGGCGGCGGTTCTCCGGCACATAGGCGATGCCGGCCGCCGTGATGTGATGCTGCGCCATGCCGTTGATCTGCTTGCCGTCGAAGGTCACGCTGCCAGAGCGCGGACGCTCGGCACCGGCGATCGACTTCAGCAAAGTGGACTTGCCGGCACCGTTGGCACCGGCAACGCAGACGATTTCACCCTTGGTGACCTCGATGCTGACCGCGGAGATCGCGACCAGACCCTGATAGGCGGTCGTGACTTCACGCACCGACAGCATGACGATCTCCCAGATATGCCTTGATCACCTTGGGATCGCGGACCACTTCGGCGGGCTTGCCCTCGACCAGGACCTTGCCGAGGTCGAGCACGATGGCGCGGTCGACCAGCGGCATCACGATTTCCATGACATGCTCCACCATCAGCACGGTGATGCCGGCATCGCGCACCTTGCGCACCAGGGCCACGCCGGTCTGCGCCTCGGTCGGCGTCAGTCCGGTGAGGACTTCGTCGAGCAGCAGCAGCTTCGGCTCGGTCGCGAGCGCACGCGCGACTTCGAGGCGGCGTTTCTCGGCCGGCACGAGGTCGCTGGCGAGCACGTCGGCACGTGCGGCAAGGCCGGTGAACTCGAGCACCTCACGCGCCTTGCGGCGCGCCTCGCGCATCACGGTGTTGCGCACCAGCGCGCCGACGATGACGTTGTCGATCACAGTCATGGTCTCGAAGCTCTTGACCACCTGGAAGGTGCGCCCCACCCCGCGCTGGCAGCGCGCGGCCGCCGGCATGTTCGTGACGTCCTCGCCGTCAAATAGAATCGAGCCTTGCGTCGGCGGCAAGACGCCGGCGATGAGATTGAACAGCGTCGACTTGCCGGCGCCGTTGGGGCCGATCAGGCCGACGATCTCGCCGCGGCCGACCGAGATCGAGACGTCGCTGTTGGCGACGAGGCCGCCGAAGCGCTGCCAGACGCCGCGGGTTTCAAGCAGCGCGGTCATCGGGCGGCTCCCGTCTTCTTCGGGCGCGCGAACAGGCTGAGCAGCCCCCGCGGCAAGGCCAGCGAGATCAGCACGATCAGCGTGCCGTAGACGATGAGGTCGACGCCGCGTCCCGAGCCGCCGAACTTGAAGCGCGTCAGCTCGGTCAGCGGGATCAGGATGGCGGCCCCGAGCACCGGCCCCCACAGCGTGCCGATGCCACCGAGCACGGCAGGCAGCGCCATCAACAGCGAAAACTGGAAGCCCATGACGCTCTCGGGGTCGATGTAGGAGACGAACTGGGCGTAGAAACTGCCGCCGACGGCAACCAGGAAGGCGGAGACCGCGGCCGCGCCCATCTTGGAATTGAACACGTCGACGCCGAGGCTCTCGGCCGCGTCCGGATTGTCCTTCACCGCGCGCCACCAGAAGCCCCATTTGGAATCTTCCAGCCACCAGGTGACGAACCAGGCGAGGCAGCACAGCGCCAGCGCGAAATAGAAATACGGCAGCTTGGTGCGCAGGAACTGGAATTTCAGCCAGCTGTCGCCGCGGATCGGGATGGTGATGCCCATCGCGGCGCCGGCCCAATCCCAATTGTGGAACAGAAGCAAGCCGATCTCGGCGATGACGATGGTGGCGATCACGAAGTAATGGCCGCGCAGGCGGAAGAAGGGATAACCGAGCCCCATCGCGATCAGCGCCGACACCACGCCACCCGCCAGCATGCCGAACCAGGGCAGCACGCCGAACTTGGTGAACAGCAGCTCGGTGGTGTAGGCCCCCAGGCCGAAATACAGCGCGTGCCCGAGCGAAATCTGCCCGCAATAGCCGGACAGGATATTCCAGCTCTGCGACAGTCCCGCATACATCAAGGTCAGGATCAGGATGTTCTGGACGACGACGTCCTTCACGAACAATGGCGTCAGCGCCGCGATCCCGGCCAGCACCGCGGCGATGATGAGGTCGCGGCGGCGCCGCGCTGCAAATTCCTTGTCCATCAGATCGATCCGAACAGGCCGCGCGGCCGGATGAAGACGACCAGCAGATAGACGGCGTAGATGCCGACCGATTTCAACGACGGCGGCAGCACCAGTGCGGTGGTGGCTTCGACCAAGCCCACGATGATGCCGCCGGCAAACGCGCCAAACACGCTGCCGAAACCGCCAAGCGCCACGGTGACGTAGGCGATCAACGCAAAGGACGCGCCGACGTCGGGATAGATGTAGAAGAACACCGCCATGATCGCGCCGGCGAGACCGACCAGCGCGGCGCCGAGGCCCCAGCCGAACGCGAACACGCGGTTCTTGTCGATGCCGACCAGCGCGACGGCACCGGGATCTTCGCGCGTGGCTTCCAGCGCGCGGCCGAAATCGGTGCGGTGGATGAAGAAGTACAGACCGGCGAAAGCCGCGATCGAGACCAGCGCGCCGACAAGCTGCGGCTCGGGTAAGAAGATGCCGGCAATCGAGATGGTCTTGCCGCCGAGCCATGACTGCGGAATGCTGCGATAGTCGGGCGTGAAGAAGTACTGCGCGAGGCCGCGCATCACGATGGCGAGGCCGAAGGTGGTGAAGATCTGCACCATGCCGGCATTGGCCTTGGCCCGCATGGCGAAGCGGACAATCAACAGGTAGACCACCGCTCCGAAGATGAAGAGCGCCGCGGCGACCAGCGGCGCCGACAGCAAGGGGTCGATCGCGAAGAACGCGAACAGGAAGAACGACAGGTACATCGCGATCATCAGGAACTCGCCATGGGCGAAGTTCGTGACGTCCATCAGGCCGAAGATCAGCGCAAGGCCGACCGCGATCAGTCCGTAGAGCAGGCCCATGAGCAGGCCGCTCGCGAGACTCTGGATAATGGCTTGGGCTGTCAAAACTCTGTCCCCCGAAATGCGCTCAGAATGAGAGCCGAAGCTAACTCCTCCGTCATTGCGAGGAGCCCTTGCGACGAAGCAATCCAGACTGTCTCCGTGGATACATTACTGGATTGCTTCGCTTCGCTCGCAATGACGTCGCGGGGAGGCAGCTCGATTGGCTACACCGCAAAAGTGCTTGGTCCCCGCAGCGCTTACTTCATCGGCCAGACCGCTTCCGCGATCGCGGCCTGCGGCGGGAAGATGGTGACGAACTTGCCGCCGATATATTGCAGCAGCACCGGATCGGCATCGTTGTTCTGGCCCATCTCGTCGAACTTGACGCGCTTCCAGGGCATGATGGTCTGCTCGCCCGGAATGTCGGTCGCCGCCAGCGCGTCGCGGATCTTCTCGCCGTCGGTCGACTTGGCGCGGCTGATGGCGTCGGCGAGGATGATCAGGCCCATGAACTGGCGCGAGGTGAGGTCGTTGAAGTCCTTGCCCGAGCGCGCCTTGAACATGTCGTTGATCTTGCCGACCATCGGGCGCTTCTGCGCGAGATCGAGCGAGAAGGTGCCGCGCGAGATCACGCCTTCGAGCTTGTCGCCGACCGCGTCATAGAGCGCCTTCTCGGAGAAGCCGGCATCCTGCGCCACGATCGCATTCGGCTTGTAGCCGAGCTCGGCCATGGTCTTGACCAGGAGAATGCCGTCGGTGGTGTAGCTCGAGGGCATCAGCACGTCGGCGTTCGCGGACTTGAGCTGCTGCACCTCGGCCGAAAGCGAAGGCGAGTTGGCGCGATACTTGATGTCGGTGACGATCTTGTAGGCGCGCTCGCCGGCGATCTTGGCCTGGGCGTTGCCGGAATCGGTGCCGAAGATGGTGTCCTCGTGGAACAGCGACAGCGTCTCGATCTTGGTGCCCTTCTTCTTCATGGCGTCGAAGAAGTCGAACATGGCGGCCGAGTACATCTCGTCGTGCGGCGCGGCGCGGAAATAGTACTTCAGGCCGCGGCGATGCAGGCTGGGCGAGGAATTGTCGGCCGAGACGAACGGAACCTGGTAACGCTCGCAGATCTGGCTGACGGTGACGGCAACCGCACTCTGATAGGTGCCGATGACGGCACAGACCTTCTCCTGCGTAATCAGGCGCTCGGCCTCGGCGCGGCCCTTCTGCGGATCGGCCTGGTGGTCGGCGAACACGAGACGGACCTTGGCGCCGCCAAGACCCGGAAGGCCCTCGCCCTTCGCCAGCGGCAGGTCGAAATCGGTGGCCTTGTTGATGACTTCGAGCGCGGTCTCATAGGCCTTTTGCGCGTCGACACCCTGCTGCGCGCTGCCGCCGGAGAACGGATAGATCACGCCGATCACGACTTCCGAAGTCTGTGCGCGGGCGGCCAGCGGCACCAGCGCTGCGGTGGCAGTGGCACCCAACAATACGTCGCGGCGAGTGATCGTCATGGCAGAGTCCTCTTTGACTGAGTTTCGGCTGATCGAATGAAGCGATTGATAGACGCGGTAAAGCTCGAAGAAGCAGCAGATGCTGCCCACTAAATCACGGCCATGGTCCTGTTCTTGAGATCCGTCACCAGCATCAGGCCGGGCGAATGCGTGATCGCGAACGGAAGCTTGGCGGCGTTGATCACCGATTGCGGGGTCACGCCGCAGGCCCAGAACACCGGGATCTCGTCGTCGGCCACCGGCACGGGATCGCCATAGTCGGGCTTGGCGATGTCCTTGATGCCGATCAGGTGCGGATGACCGAGATGCACGGGCGCGCCGTGCACAGCGGGATAGCGCGAGGTGATCTGCACAGCGCGGATCGCGTCCGCCGGCTTGAACGGGCGCATCGACACCACCATGGGACCGGCGAACGGACCTGATACACCGCAGGCGATGTTGGTGCGGTACATCGGCACGCGCACATTGTGCTCGATGTGGCGGATCGGCATGCCCTCGTCGAGCAGCGCCTCTTCGAACGAGAACGAGCAGCCGAGCACGAAGGTCACGAGATCGTCGCGCCAATGCTTCGTCACATCGGTCGGCTCGTCCACCACCTCGCCGTCACGCCAGACACGGTAGCGCGGCACGTCGGTACGGATGTCGAGATCGGCGCCGAGCGCCGGGATGAAGGGACTGCCGACGTCGGACATCCCGATGATCGGGCACGGCTTCGGATTGAGCTGGCAGAAGCGGTGAAAGGCACCGGCATATTCGGCCGGCAGGATCGCCAGATTGCCTTGGACGAAGCCGGGGGCGGCGCCGGCGGTGGAAGCGACCAGCCCCGCGCGATAGGCGAGTCGGGCCTTGCGGCTCGGGAGCGTGTCGGGCGTTTCAGTTTGCTGCGCTGCCACCAAAACAGTCATGTGATCGACCTGCCTATAAACTCGACAAAGACAAGCCAACACCAAGCGTGCTATAAAGTCTAATCGTCGTTTCTAATCAATCTCGATAAATCTTTTTTATCGACTGGGAAAATCCTTCCAATGCTGGACTTCAGGTCGATCGAGACGTTCCTTTGGGTTGTGAAGCTCGGCAGCTTTCGAGGCGCCGCCCAGCGCCTCAACACGACCCAGCCCGCGATCTCCCAGCGCATCGCCCAGCTCGAGCGCGAGATGGGCGTGAAGCTCCTCAACCGCGATCATCGCGTGGCCTCGCCGACCCCGAGCGGCCGGCAGATGATGGTCTATGCGGAGAAGCTGATCGGCCTGCGCGCGCAGATGATGGCGGAGATCAGCGACGCCTCCGCGATGCGCGGCGTGATGCGGCTCGGCGTCGCCGAGACCATCGTGCACACTTGGCTGCCGCGCCTCGTGAAGAGCGTCAACCAGGTCTATCCGAACCTGTCGCTGGAGATCGAGGTCGACATCACGCCGAATCTCACCGCGCGCCTGCTCGCGCAGGAGATCGAGCTTGCGTTTGTCGTCGGGCCGCTGTCCGCCTCCGGCGTGCACAACCGCGTGCTCGCCGATTACCCGATCGGATTTCTCGCAAGCCCCTCGCTCGGCCTCGGCAAGGGCCCGGTGACGCCGGCGGAGCTCGCGCGGTTTCCGATCATCACCTTCCCCCGCAAGACCAAGCCTTACGAGGTCGTGCGCGAGGTGTTCGACCGGCCCGAGCTGCCGCCGATCCGCCTGCATGCCTCCGCCTCGCTGGCGACCGTCATCCACATGGCGGTCGAAGGGCTCGGCGTCGCCGTGATCCCCGATGCCATCGTCGAGAACGAGCTCGCTGACGGTCGGCTGCAGCTGCTCGACACCGACCTCGCCATCGCGCCGCTGACCTTCACCGCAAGCTGGCTCGCCTCGCCCGACGTCGTCGCGGTGGAGCGCGTCGCCGAGCTTGCACGGCAGATTGCGCAGAGCAGCCTCGCGGTTGACGCGCCCGCGTTGGCGGGTCATTGAAAAAGGCGCCGGACAATCGAGAGACCCACCCGCATGAGCCGAGCCGTCACCAACCTGCAAATCGATTCCGCCCGCCTCTGGGGCTCCATCCACGAGACCGCGCAATTCGGCGCGACGGCCAAGGGCGGCGTGCGGCGACTGACGCTGAGCGCCGAGGACAAGCAGGTGCGCGACTGGTTCCGCAAAGCCTGCGAGGACGCCGGCCTCGAGGTGCACACCGACGCGCTCGGCTCGCAATTCGGCCTGCGCAAGGGGCGCGACATGTCGAAGCTGCCGGTCGGCATCGGCTCGCATCTCGACACCCAGCCGACCGGAGGCAAGTATGACGGCATCCTGGGCACGCTCGGCGCGCTGGAAGTGATCCGCACGCTGAACGATGCCGGCATCGAGACCGACGCCCCGATCTGCATCGTCAACTGGACCAACGAGGAAGGCTCGCGCTTCGCACCTGCGATGATGGCCTCGGCCGCCTATGTCGGCGATTTCACCACCGACGACATTTTGTCGCGCAAGGACATCGACGGCACCACCGTCGGCCAGGCGCTCGACAGCATCGGCTATCGCGGCGACAAGCCGGTCGGCTCCCAGAAGCTCGGCTGCTTCGTCGAGCTGCACATCGAGCAGGGTCCGATCCTGGAGGCCGAGGGCAAGACCATCGGCGTCGTCGATTCCGGCCAGGGCGTACTGTGGTACGACGGCAAGATTTCCGGCTTCGAGAGCCATGCGGGCTCGACGCCGATGCCGCTGCGCCGCGATGCGCTGGCGACGCTCTCCGAGATCGTGCTGGCGATGGAAGCAATCGCGAAGAAGCACGGGCCGAATGCGGTCGGCACCATCGGCGAGGCAGTGATCGCCAACCCCTCGCGCAACGTCATTCCCGGCGAGATCGCCTTCACCATGGATTGCCGCAGCGCCGACGGCGCGATCATGGACGCGCTCGACCGCGACCTGCGCGCAGCGATCGCCGAGATCTCCGCGCGCCGCAAGGTCGAGGTGAAGCTCGACCTGGTCTGGCGCAAGCCGCCGACGCATTTCGATCCCAAGCTCATTGCGGCGGTCGAGAACGCGGCAAAGACGCTCGGCTATTCCTCGCGCCGCATCACCTCCGGCGCCGGCCATGACGCCTGCAACCTCAACACCGTCATCCCCGCCGCGATGGTGTTCGTGCCCTGCAAGGACGGCATCAGCCACAACGAGCTGGAAGACGCGACGCAGCCCGACTGCGCCGCCGGCACCAACGTCCTCATGCATACCGTGCTGGCGATCGCCGGCGTCGCGTCCTGACCGGAGAGAGCCATGCGCGGAGTTTTCGTCGACGCCAACGAAGCCCTCGCCGTAATCATGGAGCGGCTGGAAAAGCCCGGTGATCCCAAGGTGCGGATCCACAGGGATCCTGACATCAAGCCGGAGCAATATCCGGAAGTTCTCGGCGGCGCCGAGATCGCGATCGTCGACCACACCGCGCTGCCGACCGAGGTCGCGAAGAAGTGCACCGGCCTGAAGCACGTCGTGTTCCTCGGCACCGGCGCGCGCAGCTACATGAACCCGGAGGAGCTCACCGAGCTCGGCATCTCCGTGCACCTGATCAAGGGCTACGGCGATACGGCCGTGGCGGAATCCGCGATCGCACTGATGTGGGCTTCCGCGCGCGTCATCGCGATGATGGACCGCGAGATGCGCGCCGGCAGCTGGCTGCGCGAGGACGGCATGCAGCTCACCGGCAAGACGCTCGGCCTGATCGGCTTCGGCGGCATCGCCGCCGAGGTCGCGCGCATTGCCTCGGGCAGCGGCATGAAGGTGATCGCCTGGAACCGCTCGCCGAAGAGCCATCCGGGCGTCGAGTTCACCGATCTCGACACGGTGCTGGCCAGAAGCGACGTCGTGTCGCTGCATCTGCTGCTCAACGACGAGACGCGCGGCATGATCACGCGCGAGAAGATCGCGAAGATGAAGCCAGGCGTCATCTTCGTCAACACCGCGCGCGCTGCGATCGTCGACGAGCAGGCGATGATCGACGCGCTGAAATCGGGCCATATGCGCCATGCCGGTCTCGATGTCTTCAACACCGAGCCCTTGCCCGGCGATCATCCGCTGACGAAGATTCCGAACGTGACGCTGTCGGCGCATTCCGCCTTCCGCACGCCGGAAGCCAGCGAAAACCTGATTGAAGCGGCATGGGTCCACTGCCGCCGGATCGTGAACGGATAAGAGCAATAAAAATGGCCGACTATCGCACCATCAAGGCAGAGCCACTCACCAACGCCATCCGCGCCATCGTCAAGGCCGGCGGCTCCTCGGACCGCGAGGCCGAGCTCGTGTCCACCAATCTGGTCGAGGCCAATCTCAAGGGCCATGACTCGCACGGCGTCGGCATGATCCCACGCTATGTCCAAAGCATCGTGAACGGCGGCCTCGCCGTGAACGCGCATGTCAAGACCGTGCTCGACACCGGCCCGCTCCTCACCCTGGACGGCGTCACCGGCTATGGCCAGGTGATCGGCCATGAAGCGATGGAGCTGGCGGCCGAGCGCGCCAAGAAGAATGGCGTGTGCCTCGTCGGCCTCTCCAACTCGCATCATATCGGCCGCATCGGCCATTGGGCCGAGCAGTGCATCAACCACGGGTTGGTCTCGATCCACTTCGTCAACGTGATCTCGCGCCCGATCGTGGCGCCCTGGGGCGGCAGCGATCCGCGCCACGGCACCAACCCGTTCTGCGTCGGCATCCCGCGCAGGGGCAAGGAGCCGATCGTGCTCGACTTCGCCACCAGCCGGATCGCGCAAGGCAAGACCCGCGTTGCCCACAACAAGGGCGTCGCGCTCGAGCCCGGCACCATCATCGACAACGAGGGCAAGCCCACGGTTGATCCGCGCTACACCGTGATCCCGCCGTACGGCGCGATCCTGCCGTTCGGCGAGCACAAGGGATCGGGGCTCGCGCTGGTGTGCGAAATCCTCGGCGGCGCACTTTCCGGCGGGCAGGTGGTCAAGGGCCCGTCCGACGGCAAATACAACGTTATCAACGGCATGCTCTCGATCGTCATCGATCCGAACAAGCTTGGCACTGGCGAGAACCTGGCAAGCGAAGTCGAGGGCTTCGTTGCCTGGCACACCGGCTCACCTCCCGGCCCCGGCGTCGACAGGGTGAAGATCGCCGGCGAGCCCGAACGAGAGACCAAGAAGAAGCGCCTCGCCGAAGGCATTCCGGTCGATCCCACCACCTGGCAGGAGATCATCGAGGCCGGGAAGAAGTTCGGGCTGGATCAGGCGGCGATCGAGAAGATCGCGGGGTAGTCTCGAGACGAGCAATCACAAACGGTGTCGTCCCGGACCAGCGCGCCCTTAAGGCGCGCGCAGATCCGGGACCCATAACCACCACAGAACGTTGTTTGGCGAAGACTCGGAGTTGCCAGCCTAGCCAAACAACCTCTCCCCGTGGTTATGGGTCCCTGCTTTCGCAGGGACGACAGGAGAGGTTGTTGCAACCGCGGAGTTAGCCTTCGCGAAGGCTCCGCCTCAATCCACCATATCCGCGACCGCCTTGCCGCACGCCGTGGTGTCGGCATTGCCGCCGAGATCCTTGGTGCGGAGCGTGCGTTCGGCCAGCGTGCGCTCGATGGCCTCGACGATCGACTTGCCGGCGACCTTCTCGCCGAGATGCTCCAGCATCATCGCGCCCGACCAGATCGCACCGATCGGGTTGGCGATGCCCTGCCCCGCAATGTCGGGCGCCGAGCCGTGCACCGGCTCGAACACCGAGGGGAAATCACCCTCGGGATTGATGTTGCCCGACGGCGCGATGCCGATCGTGCCGGTGCAGGCCGGGCCGAGATCGGAGAGGATGTCACCGAACAGGTTGGAGCCGACCACGACGTCGAACCAGTCCGGGTGCAGCACGAAGTTCGCGGTCAGGATGTCGATGTGGTACTTGTCCCACTTCACGCCCGGAAACTTCTTGGCCATCGCCTCCACGCGCTCGTCCCAATAGGGCATGGTGATGGAGATGCCGTTCGACTTGGTCGCCGAGGTCAGGTGCTTCTTCGGCCGCGACTGCGCGAGCTCGAAGGCGAACTTCAGGATGCGGTCGACGCCGGTGCGGGTCATCACCGTCTGCTGCGTCACGAATTCGCGGTCGGTGTCCGGGAACATGCGGCCGCCGACGGAGGAGTACTCGCCTTCGGTATTCTCGCGCACCACCCAGAAATCGATGTCGCCGGGCTTGCGGCCCGCCAGCGGCGACGGCACGCCAGGCATCAACCGCACCGGGCGCAGATTGACGTACTGGTCGAACTCGCGGCGAAACTTGATCAGCGAGCCCCACAGTGAGACGTGGTCCGGAATCTTCGCCGGCCAACCGACCGCGCCGAAATAGATCGCATCGTGCTTGCCGATCTTCTCCTTCCAGTCGTCGGGCATCATCTGGCCGTGCTTCTCGTAATAGTCCCAGGACGAGAAGTCGAAATGGTCGAAATGAAGGGAGACCCCGTGCTTCTTCGCCGCAGCCTCCAGGACGCGCAGGCCCTCGGGCATCACTTCCTTGCCGATGCCATCGCCGGGAATAACCGCAATCCGGTATTGTTTCTTGCTCATCGAGAACGTCCTTGATTGGTCCGGCAGCCGCCGCCTTTTTGACCGCACCGCAATGGACCAAACGCGGCGGCAGTGCAACGCTGCACTGCAATGTTGACCGTGGCGCGGCCGAGCGCCTACTGATTTGATCCTGCTCCCATCCCGCGAGTAACCCTCATGGATCTGCATCTGCGTGGCAAGCGCGTCCTGATCACAGGCGCGTCCAAGGGCATTGGCGCCGCCGCGGCCGAAGCGTTTGCCGAGGAAGGCGCAAACCTCCTGCTCGCCGCCCGCAGCGGCGACCAGCTCAAGGCGTTGGCGGACCGCCTGCGCTCCGCGCATCAGATCGATGCGGCAACCAGCGTCGTCGACTTGCGCAAGCCCGAGGATCTGGCGCGGCTCGCCCGGGAAGCCGCCGACATCGACGTGCTCGTCAACAATGCCGGGGACATTCCGGGCGGCTCGATCGACAAGATCGACGAAGCGACCTGGCGTCACGCCTGGGAATTGAAAGTTTTCGGTTACATCAACCTCACGCGGCAGATCTACGCGCAGATGAAGGCCAAGGGCGGCGGCGTGATCGTCAACGACATTGGCGCGGCCGGCGAAAAGTTCGACGCCAACTATGTCTGCGGCAGCGCCGGCAATGCCGCTCTGATGGCCTTCACCCGCGCGCTCGGCGGCAAGAGCCTTGCCGACAACATCCGCGTGGTCGGCATTAATCCCGGCCCTGTCGGCACCGATCGCCACGTCACGCTGCTGAAGACGCGGGCCAAGCACCAGTTCGGTGACGAAAGCCGCTACAAGGAATTCCAGAAGAGCCTGCCGCTCGGGCGGCCTGCGCATGCGCGCGAGATCGGCGACCTCATGGCGTTCCTGGCGTCGGATCGTGCCGGGTATACGTCGGGCGTGATCTACACGGTGGACGGCGGCATCAGCGCCGGATGGGGTTAAGTATTGCCGTCATTGCGAGCAATCGCGGCATGATAAGCACAGGAGTAGAATAGTTGTCTCAAGACCTGATCCGCCAAACCGCTTGCGCCGTCGTCGACAAGCTGCGCTCCGGCGACGTCTCGCCGCTCGAACTGCTTGATGTCGTGGAAAAGCGCATCGGCGAGGTCGACGGCAAGGTCAATGCGCTGCCGATCCTCTGCTTCGATCGCGCGCGGGACAGCGCCAAGGCCTTGATGCGAAAACCTGCCGGCGCGCGCGGGCTGCTGGCGGGGCTGCCGCTGCCGATCAAGGACTTGACCGACGTTGCGGGCGTGCTGAGCACGCAGGGCTCGCCGATCTTCAAGGACAACGTTCCCGCAAAGTCCGACCTCATGGTCGAGAACCTCGAGGCCAACGGCGCGGTCATCTATGCCAAATCCAATACGCCGGAGTTCGGCGCCGGCGCCAACACCTTCAACGAGGTGTTCGGCGCGACGCTCAATCCCTGGGATACGACGAAATCCGCGGCCGGCTCCTCCGGCGGCGCGGCAGTAGCGCTGGCGACCGGCATGGCCTGGCTCGCCCAGGGCTCGGACATGGGCGGCAGCTTGCGCAGCCCGGCGGCCTTCTGCGGTATCGTGGGCATGCGCCCCAGCATTGGCCGCGTCGCCCATACTCCCAAATCCGGTATCGACCGCAATCTCGGCGTGGTCGGCCCGATGGCACGCAACGTCGAGGATCTTGCGCTGCTGCTGGATGCCATGAGCGGCGACTATGCGGACGATCCTCTGTCGTTGCCCGCCCCCGCAGCCTCGTTCCTGTCCGCGGCACAGTCGGGCAGGAAGCCGAAGCGCATCGCTTACTCGCCCGATCTCGGCATCACGCCTGTTGATCCCGAGGTCAAGGCGATCACGCGCAAGGCAGCCGAACGTTTCGCGGAAGCTGGCGCCATCGTCGAGGAGGCGCATCCCGACTGGCGCGAGGCGCATGAGTGCTTCCACGTGCTGCGCGCGTTCGATTTCGCGATGACCAAGGCCAATCTGCTGCGCACCAAGCGCGATCTGCTCAAGCCCGAGGTGATCTGGAACATCGAGGAAGGCCTCAAGCTCACCGTCGAGCAGATCGCGCGCGCCGAAGCGCAGCGCGTCGGCATGACCGCGCGCGCGGTCGAGTTCTTCAAGACCTACGACCTGCTGCTGACGCCGACCACGATCGTACCGCCCTTCCCGATCGAGCACCGCTATGTCGCCGAATGCGCCGGCAAGAGGTTCGACAATTACGTCGAGTGGCTCGGCATCGTCTACGCCATCACGCTCGCCTGCTGCCCCTCGCTGTCGCTGCCGTGCGGCTTCACGGCGTCCGGCCTGCCGGTCGGCGTGCAGGTCGTCGGCGCGCCAAGGGGCGATGCAGACGTGCTCGCTGGCGCGAAGGTGCTGGAGGACATTCTGGGCCTGCGCGGACAGACGCCGATCGATCCCAGGGTGAAGAAGTAGGGTATTCCGCGCCCCGGACGCGGCGCAACGCCTCTTCGGCGGCGCGCTGCAGAGCCGGAGCCCATCTCGCCGAGACTTCCCGTACAACCCTGGGTCCCGGCTCTGCGGCGCAGCGCCAATGCGCTGCACCTTGTCCGGGACACGAGGCTCTCACCTCGCGCTGGTGGCTTCCAGGCTGCGGCTATAGCGCGACATTGCGAAGCAGAACACGAAGTAGATCGCCGCGACGAAGATGTAGACCTCGACCGAAAATTGCTGCCAGGCCGGATCGATGATCGCGGTCTTCGCCGTCGTCAGCAGGTCGAAGATACCGATGATGAGGACGAGGCTGGTGTCCTTGAAGAAGGCGATGAAGGTGTTGACCAGCGGCGGGATCACGTGGCGGATCGCCTGCGGCAGGACGATCAGACGGTGCTTGCGCCAGTAGGACAGCCCGAGCGCGTCAGCGGCTTCATACTGCCCGCGCGGCACGGCCTGAAGGCCGCCGCGGATGACCTCGGCGAGATAGGCGCCCGCGAACAGGATGATCGCGATCTGCGCGCGCAGCAGCTTGTCGATGTTGAATCCGCTCGGCATGAACAGCGGGAACATCACGCTCGCCATGAACAGCAGGCTCACCAGCGGCACACCGCGGATCAGCTCGACATAGAGTACGCTCAGCGAGCGGATCGCCGGCAGCTTCGAGCGCCGGCCGAGTGCGACGAGGATGCCGAGCGGAAAGCCGAATGCGAGCCCGAACGTGGCCAGGATCAGCGTCACCGGCAAGCCGCCCCAGCGATCCTGCGACACGAAGGAGAGCCCAAACACCCCGCCCCACATCAGCACGCTGATCAGCGCGAGCGCGCCGATCCAGAGGAAGACGAGCTCGCGCCGCCACAAGGCGCGGCGGGTCGACAGATAGAACAGCGCGATGAACAGCAGCACCGAAAGCGCCGGCCGCCACTGCTCGTCGAACGGGTAGGTGCCGAACAGGATGAAGCGGTACTTTTCCGGAATGATGGCCCAGCAGGCGCCGACACCGCGGACCGCGCGGCAGGCACTGGAGTCGTTTGCCGGGGTCAGCCAGACGGCGTTGGCGATGCCCCACTGGACAAAGCTGAAGAGGCCCTTGGCGAGCAGCGCCAGCAGCACGACCGTGACGATGCCGTTCGGGATCGACGAGAACAAATTGCTGCGCAGCCACCGCGACACCGGATTGCCCATTTGCGGGCGGCGAGCGGCGCGGGGCGCATCGGGGATGTCGGTAATTGCGGTCATGCTCAGCGCTCCGCCAGCGCGATGCGCGCATTGTACCAGTTCATGAAGAAGCTGATGGACAGGCTGATGGTCAGGAACACCGCCATGATCAGCGCAATCGCCTCGATCGCCTGCCCGGTCTGGTTCAACGTGGTGTTGGCGATCGAGACCACATCCTGGTAGCCGATCGCGACCGCGAGCGAGGAGTTCTTGGTCAGGTTGAGATACTGGCTCGTCATCGGCGGCACGATCACGCGCAGCGCCTGAGGCAGGATGATCTGCCGCAGCATGAAGCTGCGGCGGAGACCGAGCGCGTTGGCGGCGTCCCATTGGCCGCGCGGCACCGACTGGATGCCGCTCCGCACGATCTCGGCAATGAACGCCGAGGTGTAGGTGACGAGCGCGATCAGCAGCGCGAAGTATTCCGGGGCGAGCGTCAGCCCGCCGACGAAATTGAAGCCGCGCAACTCCGGCCATTCGATCGTCCAGGGCACACGGAGCACCAATGAAAGGGCCGCCGGCAGCACGACGATGAGCCCGAGCGCAAACGGCCACGCCGGCCGCGGCTTGCCGTCGCGCATCTGCTGCACCACGAGCCCTCGCCTGACGAGATAGAACAGGGCGCATCCGAGCACGGCGGTACCGAGCACCCAAAGCTGCAACGGGCCGATCGGAATGGCCGGCAGGATCAGGCCGCGATTGGACAGGAACACGCCCTCAACCGGCCGCCACGCCGCGCGCGCGGCCGGCAACGCCTGCATCAGCACGTACCAGAACAGGAGTTGAAGCAGCAGCGGGATGTCGCGGAGCGTCTCGACATAGACCGCGGCGAGGCGCGACAGCAGCCAGTTAGCGGACAGGCGCGAGATGCCGATCAGCGTGCCCAGGATGGTCGCGAGCACGATCCCGATCACGGCGACGCGCAAGGTGTTGGCGACGCCGACGACGAAAGCCCAGAGGTAGCTGTCTCTCGGGTTATAGGCGAGCAGGCTGTCGGCGATCGGCATGCCGGCCTCGCGGCCGAGAAAGGCAAAGCCGGTCGTGATGCGGCGGGCCGAGAGGTTGGTGACGGTGTTGGACCAGAGGAAGCCGACGACCGCGAGCGCGATCCCGACCACCAGCACCTGCCAGAACAGGCCTTGCAGTTCGCGGCGCCCCCATGTGCCGAACATGCGGCGCGGCGGCGGTCTCCGAGCGTCCGTGGTCACAGCGCAAGAATCCTTCTCAAGGGAGCGACGACTTCCGGCAGCGCACGTCAACTGTTGCACCGATCTAAAATTCATGCAACAAATGTTTCATGGTCGAGCCCGCGAAATCCTCGCCGCTGAGCGAACTGCGCATTGCATTGCCATCGCTCCCGATGCGGCTGCAGGAAGTCGGCCGCTTCGTCGCCGCCAACGACTACGACGCCACCACCCGTTCGATGCGCGACCTCGCCGCCGAAGCCGGCGCCGATCCCGCCGCCTTCACCCGCCTCGCCAAGGCGATCGGCTATTCGGGCTGGGACGAATTGCGCGCGGCGCTGACCGAAGCGCGGCGGCCGTCGCAGACCTCGCCCTTCTCCGGCCGCGCCAGAGGCCGTCGGCCCGGTCCGAATTCCGATGTCGCGCTCGTCACCGACAAGCTGGAGGCCGAGGCCGCCGGCCTTCCGCGAATCCCGGCCCAGCCGATCGCGGAGGCGGCCCGTGCGCTGCATCAGGCCAAGCGGATCTGGATCGCGGGCTATCGCAGCTGCCGCAGCGTTGCGGAGCTCTTGAACTACGAGCTGCGGCTGTTCCGTCCCGAACAGGTGCAGCTTGTCGGAACGTCAGGCCCCGACGATCTCGACCTCGGCGCTATCAGGCCCGGCGAGGCCGTCATCGTCATCGGCTTCCTGCCCTACACCCATGCGAGCGTCCGCGTCGCACAGGCCGCTCACCGCAGCGGCGCGACGCTGATCGCGATCGCGGACAGCCTCTCGGCACCTATGGCCGAGGGCGCCGACCACGTGCTGCTGTTCGAGGCGGCGTCGTCTCCTGGATTCTTCCCGAGCCTCACCGGCGCGGTCGCAATTGCGCAGTCGCTGGCGGCCGTGACGTTCTCGCTCGGCGGCGCCGCTGCGAAGAAGCGCCTGGAAAATACCGAGGCGCGGCTCATCGCTGCCTCCATCTACGTCCCAGAGAAAGGTTGACCCATGGCCGCCCGCACCAGCCGCGTGCTGCACCGCTCGCTCCGCGAAACGCCGCCCAAGGCGATCGGCGGCGAAGGCGTCTATCTCTTCGCCGAGGACGGACGGCGCGTGATCGACGCTTCCGGCGGCGCGGCCGTCTCCTGCCTCGGCCACCAGCATCCCCGCGTGATCGCCGCGATGGCCAAGCAAGCCTCGACGCTGGCCTATGCGCACACCGCCTTCTTCTCGTCGGAGCCCGCCGAAGCCCTCGCCGAGACGCTGGTCGGCCATGAGCCCGGCGGCCTCGCCTACGCCTATTTCGTCAGCGGCGGATCGGAAGCGATCGAAGCCAGTATCAAGCTGGCGCGGCAATATTTCATCGAGCGCGGCGAACCCCAGCGGCAGCATTTCATCGCGCGGCGGCAGAGCTATCACGGCAACACGCTTGGCGCCCTCGCCGCCGGCGGCAACGCCTGGCGACGCGCGCCTTACGCGCCGCTGCTCTCGGCCGCCTTCAGCCACGTCACGCCGGCCTTCGCCTATCACGAGAAGCATGACGGCGAGTCCGATGCGCAATTCGTGGCGCGGCTGGCCGCGGAGCTCGAGGCCGAATTCCAGCGGCTTGGTCCGAACACGGTCGCAGCGTTCCTCGCCGAGCCTGTCGTCGGCGCCACCGCGGGCGCGGTGACCGCGCCGGACGGCTACTTCAAGGCGGTGCGTGAGATCTGCGACCGGCACGGCGCCCTGCTCATCCTCGACGAGGTCATGTGCGGCATGGGGCGCACCGGCACCACGCATGCCTGGGAGCAGGAAGGCATCGCGCCCGACATCCAGGCCATCGCAAAGGGGCTCGGCGGCGGCTACCAGCCGATCGGTGCAATGCTCGCCAGCGGCAAGATCATCGATACCATCCGCGCCGGTTCGGGCGCCTTCCAGCACGGGCATACTTACCTGGCCCATCCCCTCGCCTGCGCGGCCGCGCTCGCGGTGCAGGATGTGATCCGGGAGGATCGCCTGCTCGACCGCGTGAAGGAGCGCGGCAAGCAGCTCGAGCAGCGGCTGACCGAGCGCTTCGGCAATCATCGCCATGTCGGCGACATCAGGGGCCGCGGCCTGTTCTGGGCGATCGAGCTGGTCGAGGATCGCGCCAGCCGCACTTCGTTCGATCCCGCGCTGAAGCTGAACCAGAGGATCAAGGCGGAGGCCTTCGCCAATGGACTCGGCTGCTATCCCGGCGGCGGCACCGTGGACGGCGTGCGCGGCGACCACGTGCTGCTGGCGCCGCCCTATATCGCCTCCGCCGACGAGATCGACCTGATCGTCGACAAGCTCGGCACGGCCGTCGACAACGTGTTGCGTAGTGTCAATCACTGAGGGGAGAGTAGCATGATGAGGAAAGTGGTTATCGCGGCGGGCGTGCTCGCTGCATCGACGGTCGTCGCATCCGCAGCGACGCTCGACACGGTGAAGAGCCGCGGCACGCTGGTGTGCGGCGTCAGCGCCGGCTTTGCCGGCTTCTCGGCGCCGGACTCGCAAGGCAATTACAAGGGTCTCGACGTCGATTATTGTCGCGCGCTCGCAGCCGGCGTGCTCGGCGATCCCAACAAGGTGCGCTACGTCTCCCTGACGGCGCAGAACCGCTTCACCGCGCTGCAGTCGGGCGAGATCGACGTGCTTTACCGCAACTCGACGCAGACGTACTTGCGCGGCGTGACGCTGGGCTTGCGGCAAGGCCCGATCAATTTCTACGACGGCCAGGGCTTCGTCGTGAAGAAGGATCTGGGCGTCAAGGACATCAAGGACCTCAAGGGCGCCACCGTCTGCGTGGCTCAGGGCACCACGCACGAGGTCACGCTCGGCGATTACGGCCGCGCCAATGGCATCGACTGGAAGCCGCTGGTGTTCGACCGCGTCGACACCATGTACCAGACCTTCTTCGGCGGCCGCTGCGATGCCATGACCCAGGACGCCTCCGCGCTCGCCGGCGCCGTGACCACTGCGGCGCCGAACCCGGCCGACTACGTCGTGCTGCCGCAGACCATCAGCAAGGAGCCGCTCGGACCCTTCACCCGCAACGGCGACGAGGTCTGGAGCGACATCATCACCTGGCTGCATTACGGCCTGATCGAGGCCGAGGAGCTCGGCGTCACGCAAGGCAACGTCGAAGAGATGGCGAAGTCGCAGGTACCCGCGATCCAGCGCCTGCTCGGTGCCTCCGGCGACCTCGGCTCGCGGCTTGGGCTCGACAACAAATGGCTGGTGACTGCGATCAAGGCCACCGGCAATTACGGCGAGATCTACGAGCGCAATGTCGGCAAGGCGAGCCCGCTCAAGCTCGATCGCGGCCTCAACGGCCTCTGGAGCAAGGGCGGCTTGATGTACGCCGTGCCGTTCAAGTAAGGAGTTCACCTCTCCCCGCCTGCGGGGAGAGGTCGACAGCGCAGCGGTCGGGTGAAGGGGGGCTCTCCGCGAGTCCAACTCTCACCGTCCCCGCGGAGACTCCCCCTCACCCCGACCCTTTCCCCGCAAGCGGGGCGAGGGAGACGAGACATCCCATGCGCATCGCCCTGATCCACGCCCTCAAGCACTCCATCGCTCCGATCGAAGCGGCGTTTGCCAAGGCCTGGCCACAGGCGCGGTTGATGAACCTGCTCGATGACAGCCTGTCGGCGGATCTGGCCCGCGACGGCACGCTCAACGACGTCATGACCGAGCGCTTCCTGGCGCTCGGCGATTATGCTGCGGCGACAGGCGCGAACGGAATTCTGTTCACCTGCTCGGCTTTCGGCCCCTGCATCGAGGCGGTCGCGCGCGCGCATGCGCCGATGCCGGTGCTGAAGCCGAATGAGGCCATGATCGAGCGCGCGGTGACGATGGGCAAGCGCATCGGCCTGCTCTCGACCTTCCCGCCGACGCTGGTGTCGATGCCGCCGGAATTCCCGGCCTCGGTCCAGATCGTGCCGAAGCTTGCCGAGGGCGCCCTGGCGGCGCTCGACCGAGGCGACCGCGCCACGCACGACCGGCTGATCGTTGAAGCGTCCAAGGACCTGCACGATTGCGATGTCATCGCGCTGGCCCAGTTCAGCATCGCGGCGACCGCGCCGCTGGTCGCGGAGGCCACCGGACGTCCCGTCGTGACCACGCCGGACAGCGCCGTCGACAAGCTCATGATGCTGTTGAAAGCGACGGCTTAGGCACCGGGCTTTGTCTAGCGTCGCGTCGCCCTGATCGCGGCCGTGAGCGCGGCTTTGGTCTCGTTGACGAAATCCTCGACCAATTCCTCGCGCGTGGCGTGCGCGGCCTCGCCGGTGAACAGGCCCTGCTCGGCCAGCATCACCACCCCATGCAGTGCCGCCCAGATTTTGAGCGCTTGCCGTTCGCGCAAATAGCCGATGGCCGGCGCCTCCAGCGCTTCGATCACCAGCGAAAAGGTTTCCCGCGTGGCCGCGTACAGCTCGTTGCCCTTGACGGCGCAAGAGACGGTGCGGGACGCAAACATCAAGCGATAGATGCCGTTGCGGCGCAGGCCGAACTCCAGTGTCGCCTGAGCCAGAAGCGACAACTTCGATTGCTTCGTCGGCTTTGCCATCGCCTCCCGCAAGATCACATTGAACTGCCGGAACGCCTCCGCCGTTGCCGCCGCGAGCAGAGCCTCCCGATCCGCAAAGTGACGATAAGGCGCCGGCTGCGACACGCCGAGCTGCTTCGCCAACGCCTTGATGCTGATCGCCTCGGCACCACCCTGCTCCGCCTCGCGCAGCGCGGCCTTGATCAGAGCATCGCGAAGATCGCCATGGTGGTAGGTGTTCGCGGGCTTGCGGGCGAGTTGTGAGCGCATGTCGCAGTCGAGCCTACAAGTTTGCCCTTGACAGGGGAAGGCCGGCGCGAATGTAATAGCATATAACTTAAGGCCTGTGGCAAATGCCGCAGATAAAATTGACATGAGGAACGCGCCGCCCCGTGGGCTCCGCGCGCACACGACCGAGGATGCCGCCATGACCGAGCGACTGAGGGTTCACGTTGATCCCGACAAATGCCAGGGCCACGCGCGCTGCAAAGCACTCGCGCCGGAGCTTTTCGAGCTCGACGAATTCGGCAACGCACACGAAGCCGGCGACGGCACGGTCCCGCCCGGGCTCGAAGACAAGGCCTGGCTTGCCAAATCCAACTGCCCGGAAATCGCAATCGATGTGATCGAGGAGTAGCGCGGCCTCCGCCGCCCCGCATCCTATCACCGAACACGAGCCAAGGGATTCCCCGACATGTCCGACGTCAGCCAGCCTGTCGCCCATCCGCCCGTCATCGACTGGGTCAACGATTTCGACCACACTGATCCGCAGTGGACGGAAGATCCATTTCCGATCTGGGACGAGCTACGCGCTGCAAGCCCGGTCGTGCATACCGAACGCTTCCTCGGCTGCTACATGCCGACGACCTACGATGCCGTGCGTGAGATCGCCAACGATACCGAGCATTTCTCCTCGCGCCGCATCATCGTGCGCGACGTACGGCCGGAGATCGCGAGGAACGCCGCCCCGCCGATCACTTCCGACCCGCCCGTGCACAAGCCGGCCAAGCAGCTCCTGTTGCCGCCGTTCACGCCGGACGCGATGAAGAAGCTGGAGCCGCGGATGCGCGCGATCTGCAACGAGCTGATCGACGGCTTCATCGCCGACGGCAAGGTCGACGCCGCCTCGCGCTACAGCAAGTACATCCCGGTTCGGGCGATCGCGCACATGCTCGGCATTCCCGAGAGCGACAGCGATCTCTTCATCAACTGGATCCACATGATCCTCGAGCTCGGCATCAAGGACGAGACCAAGCTGCTCCAGGCCGTGCAGGAAATGAGCGCCTATTTCAGCACGCATATCGAGGAACGCAAGACCAGGCCGACCGACGATCTCATCTCCTATCTGATGAACGCCAAGGACAAGGAGGGCCAGCCGCTGGAAGAGTCCCATGTGCTGGGCTCGCTACGCCTGCTCCTGATCGCCGGCATCGACACCACCTGGAGCGCGATCGGGTCCTCGCTCTGGCATCTGGCAAAAGTCCCGGCCGACCGCGAGCGGCTGATCGCCGAACCGAACCTGATCCCGAACGCGGTGGAGGAACTGCTGCGCGCCTATTCGCCGGTGACGATGGCCCGCGAGGTCGTCAAGGACACCGCGATCTCGGGCTGCCCGGTCAAGGCGGGCAACATGGTGTTGCTGTCCTTCCCGGCCGCCAATCGCGATCCCAAGATGTTTCCGGACGCTGACAAAGTCGTGATTGATCGTCGGGAGAACCGCCATGCCGCTTTCGGCCTCGGCATCCATCGCTGCGTGGGTTCCAATCTCGCGCGCATGGAGATGCAGGTTGCGCTGGAGGAATGGCTGAAGCGCATTCCGGACTTCCGGCTCGATCCGGCAGGCACGGTGACCTGGTCGCAGGGCACGGTGCGGGGCCCTCGCCAGTTGCCATTTCTGCTGGGAAAGGCGATGTAGGCCTTTCCAAACAGCGACGAAGGGCCGGACGTGACTGAGCAAGCAACCCACCCGGCCCCTGACCACATCGACCTCGCCGATGCCAAGCGCCGGATCAAGGCGATCTTCATCGGCTCGATCGGCAATCTCGTCGAGTGGTACGACTTCTACGCCTACACGGCCTTCGCGCTCTATTTCGCCCCCGCCTTCTTCCCCGGCACCGACCCTGTCGTCCAGCAATTGAACGTCGCCGTCGTTTTCGCGGCGACCTTCCTGATGCGCCCCCTGGGCGGCTGGTTCTTCGGCTATCTCGCCGACCATTTCGGCCGACGCATCTCGCTGACGCTTTCCGTGGTCTTCATGTGCTTCGGTTCGCTGATCATCGCGCTGACGCCGACTTATGCAACGATCGGGTTCGCCGCGCCGGTGATCCTCGCCCTTGCACGCATTATCGAGGGCCTCAGCCTCGGCGGCGAATATGGCGCCAGCGCCACCTATCTCAGCGAAGTCGCCGATCCCAAGCACCGCGGCTTCTATTCCAGCTTCCAATACGTCACCTTGATCGGCGGCCAGCTCACTGCGATCATCGTGCTGCTGCTCCTGCAAAAGGTCTTCCTCACCCCGGAAGAGCTGAAGGCCTGGGGCTGGCGCATCCCGTTCGCCATCGGCGCGGCGCTTGCGATCTTTGCCGCGGTGATGCGGCGTGGCTTGCACGAGACCGAGGCGTTCGAGGAAGCCAAGAAGGTCGTGAAGCCGACTGGCTCGATCGCCAATCTGCTGCGCTATCCGCGCGAGTTGCTGCTGGTGGTCGGCCTCACCGCGGGCGGCACTGCCGCATTCTACACCTTCACCACCTACATGCAGACTTTCGTCAAGCTTTCGGTCGGCTTGACCGAGGACCAGACCACCCTGGTGATCTTCGGCACCTTGATCTTTGCGACCATCCTGCAGCCGATCTATGGCGCCCTCTCCGACAAGATCGGGCGCAAGCCGCTGCTGATCTTCTTCGGCGTCGCCGGCACGCTCGCAACCGTACCACTGTTGATGACGCTGAAGGAGACCAAATCGCCCTTCGTCGCGTTCATCCTGATCTGCTGCGCCTGGCTGTTCGTCGCCGGCTACACCTCGATCAACGCCGTGGTGAAAGCCGAGCTGTTTCCGACCAACGTCCGCGCGCTCGGCGTCGGCCTGCCCTATGCGATCACGGTCTCGATCTTCGGCGGCACCGCTCCGGCGATCGCGCTCTACTTCAAGAGCATCGGGCACGAAGACTGGTTCTACTATTATCTCGCCGGAATCATCTGTCTGTCGCTGATCATCTATTCCACCATGCGCGACACCAAGCACGCCTCCGCCATGCACCGCCACGAGTAGCCAATGTCCGACGACAACGAGCCGCCCGACAGCAAGCTGACCCGCACCAAGCAGAAATGGGCGCGCGAGGGCCGCTTTCTCACCGGCAAGGTCACGCGGCCGGAAGATCAGCGCCTGCCGCCCGGTCAGCACCTCACCAAGGACTGGCCCGTGCTCGACCTCGGCGTCCTGCCGCCGATATCGCGCGAGCGCTGGCGCCTCGACGTCTACGGCGCGGTCGAGACCCCCGTGTTCTGGACCTTTGCCGAATTCACGGCGCAGAAGCAGGCCCGGTTCACCTCTGACATCCATTGCGTGACGACCTGGTCGCGTTACGACAACGAATGGGAAGGGCTCGCCACGCGCGAGCTGCTCGCAGCCTGCCAGCCACGCGAGGATGCGCGCTTCGTGACGCTGCATTCCTATGACGGCTATACCACCAATCTCGCGCTGGAAGACTTTGCCGCAGAAGATGCGCTGCTCGCCCATAGCTGGTCCGGCCAGCCGCTGACCGAAGAGCATGGCGGCCCGGTGCGGCTGGTCGTGCCGCATCTGTATTTCTGGAAGAGTGCCAAATGGCTCCAAGCCATCGAATTCCTCACCGAGGACGCGCCGGGCTTCTGGGAGGTCCGCGGCTATCATAACCGCGGCGATCCCTGGGCCGAGCAGCGCTATTCGAACGATTAGAGTTCAACAGAACGGGGGAACCCCATGCCCACGGAACGCTTTCAGTTCACAGGCGAAGGCGGCCATCAGCTCGCGGCCGCGCTGGAGTTGCCGGACGGCGAGCCCGCGGCCTACGCGCTGTTCGCGCATTGCTTCACCTGCGGCAAGGATGCGCTGGCGGCCAAGCGCATTGCGGTCGCGCTCGCCACCAAGGGCATTGCGGTGCTGCGCTTCGATTTCACCGGGCTTGGATCGAGTGAAGGCGATTTCGCCAATTCGACGTTCTCCTCCAACGTCGCCGATCTCGTCCGCGCAGCGGACCATCTGCGCCAGATCCGGAAAGCGCCGTCCCTGCTGATCGGCCACAGCCTCGGCGGCGCCGCGATCCTTGCTGCAGCCGGCCAGATTCCCGAAGCACGCGCCGTCGTGACCATCGCGGCGCCATCCGATCCCGCACACGTCACGGGCCTGTTCAAGGAGCATCTCGACAACATCCGCGCGCAAGGCGAGGTCGAGGTGTCGCTTGCGGGCCGTCCGTTTCGGATCAGGCGCGAATTCGTCGACGATGTCGCCGAGCACGAGCTGATGAAGGACATCACCGGTCTTCACAAGGCGCTGCTGATCCTGCAGTCCCCCGTCGACGACACCGTCGGGATCGACAATGCAACGAAGATCTTCGTTGCCGCGAAGCACCCCAAAAGCTTCGTCTCGCTCGACCATGCCGATCATTTGCTGACCAAACCAGCCGATGCGCTCTATGCGGCCGACGTGATTGCAGCCTGGGTTAGCCGCTACATCGACACGGCGCCCCCCGCGAAGACGATGGACCTCCCGGAGGAGCCGCGGAAGGTCGTGGTGCAAGAGACCCGCAAGAGCAAGTTCAATCAGCTCATCACCGTCGGCCCCCATCACCTCGTCGCGGACGAGCCGGTCGCGGCCGGTGGAGAGGATGCAGGGCCGGGCCCATACGACTTCCTGCTGGCTGGCCTCGGGGCCTGCACCTCCATGACCATGCGTCTCTATGCCGACCGCAAATCGCTGCCGCTCGACCGCGTCACCGTCACGCTGAAGCATTCCAAGATCTACGCCAAGGACTGTGCGGAGTGCGAGACGCGCGAGGGCATGCTCGACCAGATCGAACGCGACATCACGATCGACGGCGCACTCGATGCCGAGCAGCGCAAGAAGCTGATGGAGATCGCGGACAAGTGCCCGGTGCACCGGACCCTGACGTCGGAGATCCGCATCGTGACGAAGGCCGTGGACTAGCAGACTAGAAGCACGCGGCCATGGTCCGCAGCGCCGCGCTGATCTCGCTCTCGCGCCAGGCCGCAAAGCCGAGCAGCAGGCCGTGATCTTGCGGGTTGTTCAGCGCCAGGCTCGACAGGGCACGCGTCACCACTCCCGCCTCGATGAGCCGCTTGACCGCCGCCTGGTCGGCGCGGCCGCGATTGAGACGCGCCACGAGCTGGATGCCGCCTGAAGGCACTTCAGCCGTGAGCACCTCACCGAGGTGACGCTGCAGTCCGTCCACGAGATGATCCCGGCGCGCGTGATAGAGCCGGCGCACCCGGCGCAGATGCGCGAGGAAATGCCCATCGGCGATAAACGCGGCCAGCGCTTCCTGGATGTGGCTCGAAGCGATCATTCCGATGTGGCGCTGTGCAATCTCAAACGTGCCGACCAGCGCCGGCGGTACGACGAGATAGCCGAGCCGGAGATCCGAGGTCATCGCTTTCGAAAATGTCCCGACGTAGAACACGCGGCCATGGGTGTCCAAGCCCTGCAACGCTGGCACGGGCCGGCTGTCATAGTGGAATTCGCCGTCGTAATCGTCCTCGACGATCCAGGTCTTGCCGGGTCGGCTTGCCCTGAGGAACTCGGTGCGGCGCGCCAGCGACATCAATCGTCCCGTCGGGTGCTGATGCGACGGCGTCATGAAGATGAGCTTTGGCGCGCTCATTCCCGATGTCCACTGCATGCCCTGCTCGTCCAGCCGCATGCCCGTCACGCTCGCCCCGGAGGCACGGAACGCGGCCGCCGCACCGGGATAGCCGGGATCCTCGACCCCGACCTCGTCGCCGGGCACGATCAGCACGGCCGCAATCAATGTCAGCGCGGCCTGCGCGCTGGGCAGGATCAGGATCTGATCGACCGTGGCGCGAACGCCCCTGCTGGTCGCGAGGTAGTGTGCCAGCGCCTCGCAGAGGCGTGGGCGGTTGACCGGACCAATCTCACGCCGGGCCGCGAGCACCGCACTGCGACGCAGGCAGCGCGCCCAGACTTCGTTCGGGAACTCTCGTGCGTCGCCATGTCCCGGACGCAACGGCCTGAACGGCGCCTGATAAGACAGCGGCCAATCCGCCTGCTTGAGCCTCGTAGCCCATGGGGAGAACGTCGGCCTTGCGGAACGCGCGGTGGATTTGGCGACCGCCGCACCATCACCGTGTCCGCCGCCGTCGACCATCACCACCGGACGGCGACCATGCGATGCCGCGAGATATCCTTCCGCGGCGAGCTGCTCGAAAGCATAAGTGACCGTATTGCGCGATACGCCCAGATCTTCTGCAAGCCGGCGGCTCGACGGCAGCACGCGGCCTTTGCCGAGACGGCCGCTCGCGATCAGGTTTCGGAGTTGGCCCGTCAGTTGGGCCGCCAATCCCTCGTCGTCGCTCCGCTTCAGATCGATCAGCGCCGAGATCATGTCGTCCGAAACTGGCACCCTATTCCTCTCCAATCTGGCACTTTTTCAGGTGCCAGCCAGGATGCTATCTCGCAGGCTGCATTGCTTCAAGGATTCTGCGATGAACGCTCTCTCCCCCCGCGCGGCCGTCGGCCTGTTCCTGATCGTCGTGCTGGCCTGGGGCGTGAACTGGTCGGTGACGAAGCAGCTTGTCCAGCTCCTTCCGCCGCTATGGACGTCGGCGATCCGGAGCTGGATCGCGCTGGCCGGATTGTTCATGATCCTCGGACTGAGCAACAATCTGGTGATCCCGGAGCGGCGCGACATTCCGGTGGTCCTCAGCGTGGCGCTGCTCCACATGACGATATTCTCGGTCCTTGTCGCGGCCGGCGTGCGCTTCCTGCCGGCGAGCAAGGCCATCGTGCTCGGCTACACCACGCCGCTCTGGGTCGCGATCGCTGCGCCGCTGCTGGGGAAGGAAACGCTGACGGCACCAAAGCTTGCCGGCGCCCTGCTCGGGCTGGTCGGGCTTGCCGTGATCCTGAACCCCGCCTCGATCGACTGGACCGACACCAACGTCGTGCTCGGCGCCGGCATGGTCATCCTGGCTGCGATCTCCTGGGCGGCGAACATCATCTATATCCGCGCGCATCGCTGGATCGCCTCGCCGCTCCAGCTTCTGATCTGGCAGGTGCTCGTCGCAACCATCGTACTGACTGTCAGCGCGCTGCTCGTCGAGGGCCTGCCGCACACGGGATGGTCGCCGCGGCTCGTGATGCTGTTCCTGTATTCCGGGCTGATCGGGTCGGCGCTGGCCTATTGGGCAATGTCGATGGTCAACAAGAGCATCTCGGCCCTGACGACGGCGCTCGGCACCACGGGAACGCCGCTCGTCGGCATTGCCAGCGCGGCGATCCTGCTCGGGGAGCCCATCGACTTGAGCCTTGCCATCGCAGCAGTGCTGATCGTCAGCGGCATCGGCCTTGCGACACTGGGAGACCGGCTGCTGCGCCGTCAGGCGGCCGCGAGCGGCTGAACGCGCAGCACGCCGCGCAGGCCCGCCGTCGTGCCGAGCAGAATGCCGGCGAGCGCGACGAACGAGCCCAGCGCGAGCGTCGACATGCCCGTAAGCCCCTGCCCGATCGAGCAGCCGAACGCCATGACGCCGCCGATTCCCATCAGCGCGGCACCGCTGCCCGAGCGCAGCATGTGGCGCGGCGAGGAATAGCCCTCCAGCTTGAAGCGGCCGGTAGCGAGCGCGGTGATGAGGCTGCCGGCGAAGACGCCGGCAACCGTCGCGATGCCGAAGTTCAGCGACAGGCCGGTGGAGAGCATGGCGTATTGCAGCGCGTCCGCAATCGGCGCGATGAAGGTGAGCGAGGTCACGGGAACCGGATTGAAGTCGTCGGCGCCGAGATAACCGGTGGCGTACCAGCCGGCAGCAACGAGGAGACCGATGCTGATCCCCGCGGCGATCTGGCCGGGTGAGCGACGGAAGGCCGGATGCGCGAAAGCGAACAGGACCAGCGCGACCGCTATCGCCGCGGCAGCAAGCGCCCGCGACAGTGCGTCCCCCAGACCGAGCGTCGCCAGCAAGGACGGCAGCGAGTTCGCGTTGACCGTGGTTTGCGAGGCCTGAACCAGCGCGATGCGCGCCGGCGCGATCAGGCCCTTGAGCGTCATCTGCGCGGCGATGGCCAACACGATCACGACGACGAAGGAACGCAGATTGCCGCGCCCGAGCAGCACCAGTGCGCGCGAGCCGCAGCCGTTCGACAGCACCATGCCGTAACCGAACAGCAGGCCGCCGAGAAACAGCACCGGCACCGAGAATGACGGCTGCAGATAGATCGTCTTGCCGAGGTCGACCATGCCGTTGCCCGCGAGGAACTGGCTCGCGGCGATCGCAACCGCGATTGCCAGCGCATAGGTCCGCACCAGCCGCCCGTCTCCCTCGGCCAGCCAGCCGCGCATGCTGCTCATCAGGCAGAAGCCGCTGAGAAGGCCGACCGCGCCATAGGTCAAGCCAATGACGAGGCCTGCCAGGATGACGAATTGTGCGGGCGATTCCATGATTACGGCTTGAGGATCACGCGATCCCGCGAAGAGCCGGCGACGGCGACATAAGCCGCTTTGGCACTCTCCAGCGGATAGACGGCATTTGCCTTGATCGGAAACGGCTTCAGGTGACTGCTCGCAAAGCCCGGGCCGAGGTCGCGCAGCACCGCGCCTGTCGCCGTCGAGGACAGGCCGAGCGTATCGATGCCGACATAGGTGTGCTGTCCCCGGTAGAATTCGAGGATGTTGAACTGCACGATACGGTCGATCGCGGCAATCAGGATCTGGCGGCCGCGCAACGCGAGCGACTTGTGCGCGGCCTGGAAATAGGGATCGCCGACCGTATTGAAGACGATGTCGGCACCTTTGCCACCGGTCAACTCGCGAACGCGCACCGCAACGTCGACCGCGGAGGCATCGATCACCTCAACCGGCGCGTTGCTGTGACCTTCGTAGGCCTCTGCCTTGCGCACCACGCCGATGACGCTTGCGCCCTGCCATGTCGCGATCTGGACCGCGGCCTGGCCGACCTTGCCGTTGACGCCGAACACCAGCACGGTGTCGCCGGGCTTCGGCAAGCCTGCGCGGCGAAAGCCTTCCATCGCGGTGACGAAAGGCACGCCGATGCCGGCAGCCTCCTCCCACGACACCGTCTTCGGCTTCTCCACCGCGGCATCGGCCTCGACCACGAGATGGCTGGCATGGGTGCCGTCGCGGCGGATGCCGAGATCGCCGGAGGAGCCGAACACCTCGCGGCCGACCGTGCCAGCCGGCCCGTCGATGACGACGCCGGCATAATCGCGACCCGGGGTACGGGGGAACACGGCATAAGGCATCAGCCCCGTCGCGGCCTTCACGTCGGATGGGTTGACGGCCGCAGCCTTCACCTCGATCAGGAGATCGTTCGGCCCGCGCGTGAGCGTATGGCGCTCGACCAACGGCGCAAGCGCGGCGGCGTTCTCGGCCTTGGCATTGAGGCGTACGCAGCGCGCTTCGAGGGATTTGGCATCAGCTGGCGACATGAAAAGACCCGCGATTTCTCGCGGGCCTTGTCGCCTCTGGGGCCGGTCAAGTCAACCGCCCGGCTCATGGGGGCTAAAGGCTAGTCCTTTGGCCGCTTGTCGTAGAGCCGCTTGGCCTTGCCGAGCGAGCGTTCCAGCGTGTCAGGGGGCACGATCTGAACCTTCGAGCTGATCCCGATCGTGTTCTTGATGTGGGTCGAGATCCGGTCGGCGTGGTCGATGAGGCCCCTCCCGTCCCAGCTTTCCGACCGCGCCTCGGCGATGATGGTCAGCTCGTCCATGCGGCCCTCGCGGGTCAGCTCCAGGATGAAGTGACCGCCGCACCAGTCGGTCGCGAGCAGCACTTCCTCGATCTGGGTCGGGAACAGGTTGACGCCGCGCAGGATGATCATGTCGTCCGAGCGCCCGGTCACCTTTTCCATGCGACGCATGCCCGGCCGTGCCGTGCCAGGCAACAGCCGCGTCAGGTCGCGGGTGCGATAGCGGATCACCGGAAAGGCTTCCTTGGTCAGCGAGGTGAAGACCAGCTCGCCCTTCTCACCGTCAGGCAGCACCGCGCCGGTCTCGGGGTCGATCACCTCGGGGTAGAAATGGTCCTCCCAGATGTGGAGGCCGTCCTTGGTCTCGATGCATTCCTGCGCGACGCCCGGGCCGATCACCTCTGACAGGCCATAGATGTCGGTCGCATCCATGTCGAAGGCGTCCTCGATCTCGCCGCGCATGGCATTGGTCCAGGGCTCGGCGCCGAAGATGCCGACCTTGAGCGAGCATTCACGAGGGTCGAGCTTCTGGCGCTTGAACTCGTCGAGGATCGCCAGCATGTAGCTGGGCGTCACCGTGATGATATCGGGCCGGAAGTCGTTGATGAGCTGGACCTGCCGCTCGGTCATGCCGCCGGAGATCGGCACCACCGTGCACCCCAGCTTCTCGGCGCCGTAGTGCACGCCGAGACCGCCGGTGAAGAGACCATAGCCATAGGCATTGTGAATGATCATGCCGGTGCGGCCGCCGGCGGCGCGGATCGAGCGCGCCATCACCTCCGACCAGGTGTCGATGTCTCTTTGCGTATATCCGACCACGATCGGCTTGCCGGTCGTGCCAGAGGAGGCGTGCACGCGCACCAGCTTCTCGCGCGGCACGGCGAACATGTTGAAGGGATAGTTGTCGCGCAAATCCGTTTTCACCGTGAACGGAAATTTCGCGAGATCCGCGAGCTCGCGAAAATCGGACGGATGCACGCCGGCCTTGTCGAACGCCTTGCGATAATGCGCGACATTGTCATAGGCGTGCTTCAGCGACCAGGCCAGCCGCTGCTTCTGCAGCGTCATGATCTCGTCACGCGAGGCGCGCTCATGCGCGTCCATCTCGGCGTTATAGAAGCCGCTTTCCTTGAGCCTCGTCAAAGCCATCCTCGCTTCCCCACAACATTGATTGGTTCTTTTCTTGGTTGGTTATTCGTCCCGCGCCGGCAACCATGTGCCGGGAATGACGCGCGAGTGCCCGCGGAATTCCGCGATGACGACATCGCCGGCGGTGACGCGCACGTCATAGATGCCGGAGCGTCCGCCGCGCGTGATCTCGCGCGCTTTCGCAACGAGGCGATCACCGAGCTTGCCGGGCCTGATGAAGGTGATCTGGCCCTGCGCGGCAACAACGCGGTCATTGTGCGAGTTGCACGCGAACGCAAAGGCGGAATCGGCCAGCGTGAAGATGAAGCCGCCATGGGCGATGCGCTGGCCGTTGACCATGTCCGGCCGCACCGTCATTGCCAGCGTCGCATAGCCCGGGCCGACCTCGACGATCTCCATGCCGAGCCCCTTGGACGCATCGTCCTCCGCCCACATCGCCTCAGTGCAAGCGCGGGCAACATCGTCAGGCGACAAAGCAGCTTTGAGGTTCACGCGCCTCTCCCGGTCAAATGCTTGCACATGATGTTCTGCTGGTTGGCCAAGACTGTCAAATAATGCGACGCATTTGCATTCTCGGGCCCTGATACGCCCGATCAGACATGGTCATAATCGACCACGACGCGCTCCGACGACGGCTTGGCCTGGCAGGTCAGGACAAAGCCCGCCTTCAGTTCCCAAGGCTCCAGCGAATAATTGATGTCCATCGGCGCCTCGCCCTCGACCAGCTTGGCGCGGCAGGTCGAGCACATGCCGCCCTTACAGGCGAACGGCAGATCGACGCCGGCGCGCAGCGCGGCATCGAGGATGGCCTCGTCTTCGGCGACCGGCACGTCGCGGCGCTTGCCGTCGATGATCAGCGAGGCGATCGCCTTCGGCGGCGCATCGGGTGCAACCGCTTTCTTCGGCCGCGGCTTGCCGCCGAATTCGGAGACGAAACGCTCGACATGAATGCGGTCTTCCGTGATGCCGAGCTCGCGGCAGGTCGTCTCGATATCCTCGCTCATGCCAAGAGGACCACAGATGTAGACATGATCGACACTTCCCGCCGGCACCAGCGAGCGCAGCAGCACCCTCACCTTGTCGCCGTCGAGCCGGCCATGCAGGATCGGGATGTCCTGGTCCTCGCCGGAGATGACGTGAAAGATCGAGAGGCGATCGATGAAGCGGTCCTTCAGCTCCTCCAGCGCTTCGAGGAACATGATGTTGTCGGTGGTGCGGTTGCCGTAGAACAGGAAGAAGCGGCTCTCCGGCTCGCGCGCGAGCACGCCCTTCACGATCGACAGGATCGGCGTGATGCCGGAGCCTGCGGCGAAGCCGACATGGATACGGCCTGCATCGGCGGGTGGAACCACGCCGAAGCGTCCGGTCGGCGTCATCACGTCGAGTTCGTCGCCGCATCTGAGGTCTTCGGCGGCCCAATTCGAAAACGCGCCGCCATCGACCTTCTTCACGGCGATGCGGATCTCGCCATCCTGCGGGCCGGAACAGATCGAATAGGAGCGGCGCACCTCTTCTCCGTCGAGCGTGGTGCGGAGCGTCAGGTACTGGCCGGGCGTGAAGGCATAGTCGCGGGCGAGTTCGCCCGGAATGGCGAAAGTCATCGAAACGGCGTCAGCCGCCTCGCGGCGGAGATCGTTGACGGCCAGGCGATGGAAGCGGGGTGCGGCTGCTGACATCAGAAATATCCTAGCTCGGTCTCACTGCCGTCATTGCGAGGAGCCCTTGCGACGAAGCAATCCAGACTGTCTCCGCGGAGGTAATCTGGATTGCTTCGCTTCGCTCGCAATGATGATGGAGTTGGCACGTGTGCGCTCAATGACACTTGAAATAGTCAAAAGGTTCGCGGCAGGACTTGCAACGCCACAGCGCCTTACAGGAGGTCGAGCCGAATTCGGAGAGCAGTTCGGTATTTTCAGAGCCGCATTGCGGGCACGCCACGGCTTGTTCGCCGAACAGCGCGCGGCGTGAGCTCGACGCCTGCGGCGGCGCGATGCCGTAGGCGCGCAGCTTTTGCCGGCCCTCCTCGCTCATCCAGTCGGTAGTCCAGGCCGGCGAGAGCACGGTGCGGACTTTTGGACGAGCAAAACCGGCGCGCTCCAGCGCCAGCTCGATCTCCAGTGCGATCATGTTCATCGCCGGGCAACCGGAATAGGTCGGCGTGATCGCAACCTCGACATGGTCGCCGGCCAGCACGACCTCACGGAGCACGCCAAGATCGGCGATGGTCAGGACCGGGATCTCCGGATCGACCACGCTCGCGGCGGCATCCCAGGCGCGCCGGCGCAACTCGCTGTCGCGGTCTAGCACCGTCACCATGTCAGCCCCGGAAAGGTGCGCTGCATCGATTGCAGCTCGGACAGGAGATGACCAAGATGCTCGCTGTGCCGGCCCGCGCGGCCGCCCTGCTGCATCCAGTCGTTCTGCGGCAGGATCAGCGTGGCCTCGTGTGCGACGTCGGACAGCGTCTGCAACCAGCGACCGCGCAAGGGCCCGGGGTCGACAGCGATTCCGGCATGGATCAGCGCGCGCTCGCCGTCGTCGACGGCAAACATCTCGCCGGTGAAGGCCCAGAGGTGATCGATCGCAGCTTGCGCGCGCGTGTGGCTCTCCTCGGTGCCGTCGCCGAGCCGGATGAGCCACTCCGAGGCGTGGCGCAGATGATAGGCGCTCTCCTTCTCCGACTTGGCGGCAATCGCGGCCAGCGTCGTATCGCGCGAGCTCATCATGGCGCGCCAGTGGAGGTCGGCGAAGGCGGAATAGAAGAACTGCCGCACCAGCGTCTGGGCGAAATCTCCGTTGGGCTGCTCGACCAGCAGCAGATTGCGGTACTGCCTGACGTCGCGCAAGTAAGCGAGCTTGTCCTCGTCGTTATCCCCGCCTTCGGCCTTGGCGGCGTAGCTGTAGAGTTCACGTGCCTGGCCGATCAGGTCGAGCGCGATGTTGGAAAGCGCCATGTCCTCTTCCAGCATCGGCGCGTGCCCGCACCATTCCGACAGCCGGTGGCCCAGGATCAGCGCGTCGTCGGCGCGGCGCAGCGCGTAGAGCACCAGCGGCGTTTCGGAGACCTCGATGTTCGCGGTCGCCATCACATGTGCCCCACTTCCTCGGGCACTTCGTAGAAGGTCGGATGCCGGTAGATCTTCGATTCCGCCGGCTCGAACATCATGGCCTTCTCGGCGGGGTCGCTCGCCGTGATCGCGCTCGACGGCACGACCCAGATCGACAGGCCTTCGCCGCGGCGGGTGTAGATGTCGCGGGCGGCCTGCAGGGCCATGGTGGCGTCGCTCGCATGCAGCGATCCCACATGCTTGTGCGCGAGACCGTTCCGGCTGCGAATGAAGACTTCCCACAGCGGTGTATTCGGCGTGGCCATCTCGAACTCCCTATTCCGCAGCTTGCGCGGTCTGACGCTGCGCGCGCTTCGCCGCATAGGCTGCGGCCGCCTCGCGCACCCAGGCGCCCTCCGCATGGGCCTTGCGGCGCGCGGCCATGCGGTCGCGGTTGCACGGGCCGTTGCCGGCGAGCACCTGCTTGAACTCGGTCCAGTCGATTTCGCTGTAGCGCCAATGACCGTCGGCATCCTGCGTCATGCCGGGATCGGGAATGGTGAGGCCGAGATATTGCGCCTGCGGCACGGTGGCATCGACGAACTTCTGGCGCAGCTCGTCATTGGAGAAGCGCTTGATCTTCCACTTCGTCGAGGCGTCGCTGTGCTGGCTGGTCGCATCGGGCGGACCGAACATCATCAATACCGGCCACCACCAGCGGTTCAGCGCATCCTGCGCCATCGCCTTCTGCTCGTCCGAGCCGCGGCACAGCGTCAGCATGATCTCGTAGCCCTGGCGCTGGTGGAACGACTCCTCCTTGCACACCCGGATCATCGCGCGCGCGTAGGGCCCGTATGAGCAGCGGCACAGCGGAATCTGGTTCATGATCGCCGCGCCATCGACCAGCCAGCCGATGGTGCCGATGTCGGCCCAGGTCAGCGTCGGATAGTTGAAGATCGAGGAATACTTCGCCTTGCCCGCGAGCATGGCGTCGACCAGCTCCTCGCGCGAGGAGCCGAGCGTCTCGGCGGCGGCGTAGAGATAGAGGCCATGACCGCACTCGTCCTGCACCTTGGCGAGCAGCGCGGCCTTGCGGCGCAGCGTCGGCGCGCGCGTGATCCAGTTGCCTTCCGGCAGCATGCCGACGATTTCGGAGTGGGCGTGCTGGGAGATCTGGCGGGTGAGCGTCTTGCGATAGGCCGCCGGCATCCAGTCGTTCGGCTCGATGCGCTCCTCGGCATCGATCCGGGCCTGGAATTGCGCAGCCTCGGCGGCGTCCTCGAGACCGCGGTCGTCGGCCTCGGCCGTGTTCAGCGCCTGGGTATACATGCGCATCCTCCCGATTTATTGGGAGGCAATATATAACAAAAATTACTTCATGCAAGATATTTCTGTAACATAAAGATCAGGCGCCGAACCTCCGTTCCAGCAGCTTTCGCGCGGGCGGCAACGGCCCTTTTTCATTGGTTCCGTGACCATCAAGCCATTGCTCCGACGGCGCGAGCAGCGCGCGATAGATCTGGCCGCAGAGCTCACGCGCCGCCCTGCCCGGCCAGTCCGCCGGCAACAGGCCTTCAGGCAGCAGCGGATCGCGCAGGACGACGCGGCGGTAATGGTGGATCAGGAGGATTCGCGCGGTGAAGGCCTCGGCCTCGGACAGATCCGCCCCACGCGCAATCGCGGCGCGCAGCGGCTCGAACGTCTTCATGAATTTGAGATAGGCATCCGCGGTGCGCTGCAGCGGCCAGCTCGCGCTGAGCAGACGGCGGCCGCTGTCGTCCTCGGCCGAGACTTCGAGGCGGATCGCGCCCGCGGCTTCATCCGGCACCGGCACACCCGACGGCGCGACCCAGACGCCCGGCAGCGGACTGCCGAAACCGGCGTTGCGCAGCGCTTCGCGCGAAGCGTCGCGGTCCTCGCCATTGCCGATCAGGAGCAGCTCGAAGCGCCCGGTCCAGTCGGACGGCGGCGGATCGTAGATGTGGCGCGTCGCAGCCTCGAAGGTCTGGCGCCCTTTGTCGGCCAGCCGATAGAAACTGTTGCGGCCGACCTTCTCGCGCGTCAGCCAGCCATCGGCTGCAAGCCGCGACATCGCGGTCCGCACCACGCCGCTGTCGATATCAAGGCTTTCGAAGAATTCCAGCAGCGTGCCGAGCCACACCACACCGCCGCGGGGCACGATGGCATCGCCGAACACCGTGATGACGATGGAGCCGGTGCGGGAAGGCTCGCGCTTGAGCTGGTCGATGATGCGGGAGAGCGGATGCGCCATGCGGCAGGCTTAGCGCGTTTGGTGCGGGCGCGACAATGGATGGAAACGACGGTCGTCTCTTCTCCTTCTCCACGCTTGCGGGGAGAAGGTCGGGATGAGGGGGAGCCTCCGCGCATTCGGTGAGAGTTGGACTCGCGGAGAGCCCCCCCCCCCCCCCCTCACCCGCCACGCTTCGCGTGTCGGCCTCTCCCCGCACGCGGGGAGAGGCGAAGGAAGAGCTTACCGATGCGGATCGGGATAGGCCAGGCTACGCCAGCCGCTGCGGTCGAACGGGCGCCACTGGCCTTCCTTCTGCGCGAGGCGATCGGCGACCGCATAGACCACGGCGGGATGATGACCCATGCCGCAATGGCTGCTCTCGACCTCGATGCTCTCGGTCTGCGCGCCGGTCTTCTCCATGCAGCCCTGCCAGGCGCAAACGCCGTCGGTGCGGCTGAAGATGGCGGTGGTCGGCACCGGCGGAGGAGCGGCAAGATCGCCGCCGAACCGCGGATCGACCTCATCGGACTTCCGTCCGCTCGCCCATTCATAGACCCGCCAGGCATTGGTCGAACGGGGGTCGCCCGCAAACGGGCTGCCGAGCGTGATCACCTGGCGCACGCGCTCGGGCATCATCTTGGCGAGCTGGCGCGCATAGAGGCCGCCCAGGCTCCAGCCCACCAGACTGATCTTGCGGCCATGGGTGTCGCCGAGCTCCTGGACCAGGTCCACCATCGCGTGCTGCACGCCGTCGCGCAGGCCGTAATTGCGGCCCTGCCGCCAGCCGCTCACGGCGTAGCCCTTGCTGGTCAGGAATGTGCGCAGCGCGCGCGTGGACGCATCGGAGGCCACGAGGCCCGGCAGCACCAGCACCGGATGCCCATCGCCGCGCGGCGCCAAGCTCAGCAGCGGCAGCGCGCCGAGAAAGGCACCGAACTCGTGGATCGCGCGCCCTTCCAGAAACATCAGGGTACGGGACGGCGGACGCAGCGTCTGGGCAGTAACGGTCATCAATGTTTCCCTTGAATGTTTCTCTTGGAAAGAAGACGCCGGCGGCGATGCCGGGAATGGGCATGAATTCCAATACGCCGGCTTCTTGATCGTTCCGCAGCGCAACATGAATCAGCTAGGCGGCCGGTCCCGACATTCAAGCGGGAGAGATGCGGGGCGACAATAGGCCAGCGCGTTAATGCTAACGGCCGTGACGCAAAAGTCACAGCAATCGGAGCAGGAATTCTACGGAGTAGAGCGCGAGCCCGGCGAGCCCGCCGATCAGGGAGCCATTGAAGCGGATGTATTGCAGGTCTCGTCCGATGTTGATTTCGATCAGCGAAATCAGCTGCGCCATGTCCCACGCCTTGACCTGGTCGGAGATGAAGATCGAGACGCCACTCTTCTGGTCGGCGACGAAGCTGCGCAGCACCGTCACCAGCCCCTTGTTGATCTCGCCGCGCAGCTCGGCGTCGCCGGCAAGCGCATCGCCCGCGGAGACGAACATGCCGGCGAGATGATGCTGGAGCACCTGCGTCTCGCCGCTCGCGCTGCGCTCGATGAAGGAGCGCGTGTTGGCCCAGACGGTGCGAGCAAGATCGGCAAGTTCCGGCCGCGCGAGGAGATCACGCTTCAAGCCGGCGATGCGGTCGATATAGGCCTGGTCAGTGCCGAGCCGGTCGACGAAGCTCAGCACCATGCGGTCGAATTCGCCGCGGAAGGGATGCTTGGGATCGCTGCGCACCTCGTTGAAGAAGGCGGTCGCAGACGCCACGATCTTGTTCACCAGAAACTTGTCGGCACGGTAGAGCCGCAGCAGGGTCGGCAATTCCGCGCGCACCTTCTCGCGGATCATCCCCATCGTCTCTTGCTGGTTCAGCGTCTCGTGCATCACGCGCAGGAGATCGTCGAACAGGATCTGATGGCGCCCCTCCGCCACGAAGCCGCGCAAGGTGCCGGCCGCGAGCGGCGCAAGGTCGATGGCCTGGAGCTGCGAGGACATGCGGCGGATGATGAAGGTCATCAGGCCCGAGCTCTCCGTCGCCGAGACGGCCTCCGGCAGCAGGCGCAGCGCGAAGCGCGCGAGATCATCGCTGCGCTTGCGGTCGCGCAGCCAGTCGGCGACGAAGGAGCCGAAATCGATCTCCTTCAGCTTGGCCTCGACGGGACCCGCCTCGAGGAAATGCACCTGGATGAATTCGCCGAGCTTGTCGGCGATGCGGGCCTGGTTGCTCTGGATGATCGCGGTATGCGGGATCGGCAGGCCGAGCGGTCGCTTGAACAGAGCGACCACGGCATACCAATCAGCAAGCCCGCCGATAGTCGCGGCCTCCGCGAAAGCGGCGATGAAACCGAAGATTGGGTGCACGGGCAGCAGCCATTTCGCGACGACGAACAGCGCCAGCGTCGAAGCCAGTACCAGGGTCGCCAGCGCCTTCACGCGGCGCAGCTCGGCCGCGCGTTCGGCATCGCCGGGGGTGTCTAAGGAGAAGGTAGCGGGCGAGGTCATCACTGCGTCACAGTACTCGTCATTGCGAGCGAAGCGAAGCAATCCAGAATCTCTCCGCGGAAAGACTCTGGATTGCTTCGTCGCAAGGGATCCTCGCAATGACGGCAGCGCAAAAAACAAAGGCCCGCCGAAGCGGGCCCCAAATTTCAGTTTGCACTCAGGAACGCCGGATCAGGCGGTCTTGTTGTAGACCTTGGCGAAATTGTCCTGAGCGGACTTCGCACCGTTGGCGGCGAGCTTGCCGAAATAGTCGGCGGTCGCCTTGGCACGCGAGACGAACACTTCGCCGCGGGCGCGGAGCAGACCCGACTGGATCTCGACGGCTTCGCTGACCGACTTGGCGGAAGCGAGCTTGTCGATGCCGGCGAAGAACGCCTGAGCGTCGTCATAGATCGCCTGCTGGATGTTGCGGCTGATCTTGCCGGCCTCGGCGACGGATTCGGTCACCGCGTTCTCGACGGCGGCGGTCACTCGCTCGGAGCCCGCGAAAGCCTCGGCAGCGCGGTCCTTGGCGGTGTTGGCGGTCTTCTTGACGAATTCGCGGGCAGCCTCGGGAACTTCCAGATTCTGGATGTTCTTGAAAGCGTCTTTGAAGCCCTCGAAAGCGGTGTTGGTTTCGGTGGTCATGGGGTTCTCTCCATCCTCAATGGTTTTGAGCTATGGGCTCACCCCGTCCTCGATGGCCCGGGGCATGTCCTATATGGCATAGTTAATTGTGCGATGCAATATTCGTATTGCATCGCATCATCACGAAATCGTGATCCGCTTAACGGGAGGCACGATGATGCCTTTTGTGCCCATAGGAGTTCCCACCCGCGCCTAGTGCTGGACAGCGCCCGGCAGCCCATAGGCCTCCATCTGGGCCTGAACCTGCGCGATGTTGTGGCCGAGCACCACGATGTCGTGGGTCTTGCCGTCGACGTCGCGGACGTGGTCCCGCAGCAGGGCCTCGGCCTTGAAGCCGAGGCTCTCGAACAGGGCGATCGCCGACTGCTGGTCGACCGTCATCTGGACCGAGAGCTTTTCCAGGCCCGCGCCGAGTGCGAGCGCGAAGGTTTCCTGCGACAGCGCCCGCCCCACCCCCTTCCCGCGGACATCCAGCGAGACCACCATGCGGATCTCGCCGACATGGGGCGACCAGGAATGGGGATCGCGCACCAGCGTGCCGCAACCGACGACCTTTCCGTCATTGATCGCGAGCAGGCTCGTGATGGCGCCGCGCTCGATCTCCTTGACCCAGGCCGATAGCACCTTGGGCTCGCTGATATTGCGCGGCAGGAACAGCAGATCATGGGTCGGCAGGCCCTTGCCGAAAGCGAGCACCGCGGCTTCGTCCGCAGGCGCCATCAGGCGGATCTCGATCTCGCCGGCGTCGGTCTTGACGTGCCGCGGATAGGAACGTTGCTCGCTCATGTCGATCTCTTCCCCAGCCAGGAATCCAGTTTCGGCCACAGCCGCTTGACGGCGTTGGCGCCCGCGACAAGCGAGACGTGACCGCCCTTCAGCATCACCTCTTCCTTGTCCGTAGACCCGATCTTCGCAATCAGGTGTTTTGCGGCCTCATACGGCACGATGTGGTCGTGCTCGGCGACGGCGTGCAGGATGGGCACCTTGATGTTCTCGAGCTTCGCCGCGCGGCCGCCGACCGACATGGTGTCGTTGAACAGCTTGTTGTCCCACATCAGGTCCTTGGTGATGGTGCGGAAATATTCGCCCGCGAGCGGCAGCGTGTCGGTCGCCCAGCGGTCGAACATCCGGTAGGACTTGACGAACTCGTCGTTCCAGATGTTCTCCCACAGCTGGATCTGGCTCACCGTGCGCGAGGCGGGGCGCAGCATCTCGAACGAGGACAGGATCATCTCCGGCGGCACGTTGCCGACGCTGTCGACGAGACGATCGACGTCGAAATAGCGGCGATCCGAAAAATTCGAAAACAGCTTCATCTCGCGGAAGTCGATCGGCGTGGTGAAGCAGATCAGATTCTTCATCGGCCCGTCCCTGTGGATCGAGCCGTAGAGCAGCGACAGCACGCCGCCGAAGCAATAGCCGATGACGGAGACGTCCTGCTCGCCGGAATCGGCCTGCACGCGGCGGACGCAGTCCGGAATGAAGTCGAGGACATAGTCCTCCATCCGCAGGCTCTTCTCTTCCGGCCGCGGAGCACTCCAGTCGAGCATGTAGACGTCGTAGCCGCGCTTGAGCAGGAACTCGATGAAGCTCTGGCCGGGCACGAGGTCGAGAATGTAGCCACGATTGGTGGTCGCCATCACGATCAGCACCGGGACGCGGTAGATCTCGTCCGACATCGGCCTGTAGTGATAGAGGCTCATCGTGCCGCGCGAATGCAGCACGTCCTTCGGCGTCGAGCCGAGCGAAGGGCCCGAGGTCGAGAAATACTCGACGCCCTTGATGCTGCGCTGGATGGCGCGCTGCACCTCGGTCTGGATGCGCTCCGGGATGGAGGCGAGATCAAGTCCTGCCGGCGCGTTCACGTTTTTCCTCCGTTCTCGGAGGGCGGCTGCTTCGTCCGTGGCGGCCGCGGCGTCGCGTCAAACCCCTGGGAGATGCCTGAACGTGCGGCCATCTGGCTCAGCATCGACTTCATCTCGCCGATCTGGGCTTCGATGGACTGCAACCGTTCCGCAAGACCGGTGACCTGCTCCCGGCTCGGCAGGTTCATCGTGACGAGATATTTCTCCATGAGTTCGCCGAGCTGCTTCTGAGCACCTGCAGCAACTCCGCCCGCGCGATTCATCGCCTGTGAAAACTCGGGCGACGACATGGCCTGGTTGGCGAAGGAGTTGAACCCCTTCTCCATCTCGCCCACCATCTTCTGCCACATGGCAACGGGATCATTGGTCTTGTCGGTCATCGGCGTCCTCCTGCTATCGAGAGCTGCGATGCCCTTCTTTTTCGCCATACCACACCGTTGCGCGATGCCGGTCAACCGGCGCGACGCAAGGTGCGGCGCACACGGCTTCTTTGCCGCGTGAAACCATGCGATACAGCATTGACCAGCAGAGAGGGAACGCACCGTGACCGCCCATCAGCCGCCCCAGACCGTCCGCGCCAACGGCATCGACATCTGCTACGAGATTTTTGGCAACGACAACGCCGAGCCATTGCTGCTGATCATGGGGCTCGGGGCGCAGATGATCCACTGGGACGATGCGTTTTGCGAGCAGCTTGCCGCACGTGGCTTCCGCGTGATCCGCTTCGACAATCGCGACATCGGCAAGTCCAGCCATCTCACCGGCGGCAAGCGCTTGACGCCGCTCGAGCTGCTGAAACTGCGCTTCTTCAGGATTCCGGTCGCTGCGACCTACAAGCTGATCGATATGGCAAGAGACACGGTCGGACTGATGGATGCGCTCGGCATCAAGTCGGCGCATCTCGTCGGGGCGTCGATGGGCGGCATGATCGCGCAGGAGGTGACGCTGTCGTTTCCGCACCGCGTCCGCTCGCTGACCTCGATCATGTCGACGACGGGCAATCCGCGTGTGCCACCGCCGACCCGCGAGGCCGCCGCGATGCTGATGGCGCCACCACCGCGCAGCAAGGAGGAATACATCGTGCGTTACGGCCAGACCTGGAAGGTGCTGCGCGCCGGACATTTTCCGGAAGAGGAAGCGCTCGACCCCGAGCGTGCCGAGCGGGTGTTCGCGCGCGGCCTCAATCCCGCCGGCGTCGGCCGGCAGCTTCGCGCCGTGCTGGCCTCCGGCAGCCGCAAGGAACGGCTGCACGCCGTGACCGCGCCGACACTGGTCATTCATGGCACCGTGGATCCGCTGGTGCGCCCCGAGGGCGGCAAGGACACGGCGGCGTCGATCCCGAATGCAAAGCTGTTGATGATCGACGGCATGGGCCACGCACTGCCGATGCGCTTCTGGCAGGAGATCATCGACGCCATCGACAAGCACGCGCACGGCGCGGCCGCCAAAGCAGCTTAAGCCTTCTTCGCGATCCAGATCACGTGACGCGCGCCGCCGCCTCGTCCGGTGGCGCGGACCGCGGCTTCGTTGACCTCGAAGCCGGCGCGCTTGAGGCGCTTGGTGAAGGCCGGATTGGGTCCCGACGACCAGACGGCGAGGACGCCACCCGGCCGCAGCGCCGTCTTGGCCGCCGCCAGTCCGCTTGCACCATAGAGCGCGTCATTGCCCTTGCGGGTCAGCCCTTCCGGCCCATTGTCGACATCGAGCAAAATGGCGTCGAAGGCCGAGCTCTTGGCACGGATGACTTCGCCGACGTCGATTTCCCGGATGCTCACCCTGACATCATCCAGGCTGTCGCCGAAGACCTCGGCCATCGGCCCGCGCGCCCAGGCGACCACCGCGGGCACCAGCTCGGACACCACGATCTTTGCCTTGGGCCCGAGCACCGTGAGCGCGGCACGCAGCGTAAAGCCCATGCCGAGGCCACCAATGAGGATAACGGGCTTGGCGATGGTCTCGATCTGCTTCGCCGCGAGTGTTGCAAGCGCAGCTTCCGAGCCGGACAGGCGATTGTTCATCAGCTCGTTGGTGCCGAGCTTGATGGAGAACTCCTTGCCCCGCCGCATCAGGCGGAGCTCCTCGTCGGAGCCGGGGATCTTGGCGGTGTCGAGCTTTTCCCAGGGAATCATGGGGCGACGTTTAGCACGATCAGGCGAACAATCACCCACCCGCCCAGACGTCCAGCACATACCGGTTCGTCGTGCCCATCTCCTCGATCCAGCGTGCGCTGGCGGCGGCGTCGCTGCCGCTCTTCTCGCGGTGGATCGCGACCAGCGCCGCCTTCACGTCGGGCTCCATCTTGCCGCCGTCGCCGCAGACATAGATGATCGCGCCCTGCTCGATCAGCGGCCAGACCTTGTCCTTCTGCGCGGCGAGCACGTGCTGCACGTAGGTCTTCGGCCCGTCGGCGCGCGAGAACGCCGTGAACAGCTCGGTGATCCCGCTTGCGGCCAGCGCCTTCAGCTCCTCCGCGTAGAGAAAATCCTGATCGGGATGGCGGCAGCCGAAGAACAGCATGGATGGCCCAAGGCTGGCGCCCTTTGCCTTGCGCGCCGCGCGCTCCTGGAGGAAGCCGCGGAACGGCGCGAGCCCGGTGCCGGGGCCGATCATGATGATCGGCACCGACGGATCGTCGGGAAGCCGGAAGCCGGCCTTGGTCTCGCGCACGGTCGCATAGACCGCATCGCCCGCACGGCGATTGGCGAGATAGTTCGAGCAGATGCCTTTGTAGGTGCCGCGCCCCGACGCCGCCGGGCCTTCGACCACGCCGACCGTGATGCTGCAGCGCGCGAAATCCACCGACGGCGAGGACGAGATCGAATAATAGCGCGGCGCGAGCAGCGAGAGCATCTCCAGATAGGCGTGGAATGGCAGTTCGCAGGCGGGATATTCCAGCAGCAGATCGAACACCGATTTGCGCTTGGCCAGGATCTCGCTGCGGTAACGCTCGAGCGTTTCGGCCTCCTCGCCGACGAAGCCCAGCAGCTTCGGCTTGGTGACCGGGCAGCGCGTATGATCGGCCATGATCTGGATCTGCTTGCGCGTCGCCACCTGCTGCAGCTCGACGAACTCGCTGAGCAGGCGTCCGACCGACACCGCCTCGCCGACCGGCAATTGGGCGCGGCGGCCTTCTGCGACCTGAAGCCTGATCTGGTCAGCCGGCAGGAAGCCGAAGCGTCGGGCGACCGAATCCACCAGCGTCGGATCGTTGCGCGGGACGACGCTGAGGTGGTCGCCGACGCGGTAGCTGACATTCGCCGGCAGCTGCACCTCGATATGGCGCGTCGAGCGCTCCGACGGGTTGGGCCCAGCCTTGTTCTGAAGCTCGTCGTTGGCGAGCACCTTCATCGCCACCGCACCGCCCTGGGCGACGATGGTATTGATCGCGGTCACCGCCACCGGCTCGATCGCGTAGAGCGGATCGTCCTCCGCGGTGCGGGTGAAGTTCCAGTCGATGCCGAATTCCTTGGTCGCGACCTGCGCCGCCGCCGGGAACCACTTCTGGAACTGACCGTCGAGATCGCTGCGCGCATCGCCCTCGCCGCGCGGATAGACCGCGCGCGCGCCATGCGCCGACAAATGCTCATCGATCAGGCGCGGCACCGATTGATAGGTCGCGGCCCAGTCGCTGTTGCCGCAACCGAACACGGCGTAGCGGACCCCGGCAAAGGCATCTGTCGGCAAGTCGCTGCCGAGCCATTTGACGAACTGCGTCGCATTGTCGGGCGGGGCGCCGTTGTAGGAGGCGCAGATGATCAGCACGCCGCCCTCCTGCGGCAGCTTGCCGACGTAATCGTCGAGCGGGCCGAGATGCACGGCAAAACCGTTGATCTCCGCAAGATCGGCCATGCGCGTCGCCAGCTCTTCCGCGGTGCCGAGGTTCGAGCCGTACAGCACCAGCATCGGCGTGTTGTGGCCGGGCCGCGCGGTTGGCTGACGTGGCGCCTTCGGCGACGAAGCCACAGCCGCAATCGGCCCGCCATAGGCACCACGCTCGCGATTGGCGCGTGGACGCACCCTGATCTTGAAGCCTTCCGGCTTCATCGTCAGGGTTTCCTTCAAATGCATCTGGTAGCGCTGATGGTCGATCAGCTTGAAGCGCTGCAGGATCATGCCGAGCGCGAGCGCGGCCTCGTGCATGGCAAAGCCACGGCCGATGCAGGCGCGCTGGCCGTTGCCGAACGGCTTCCAGGCATTGATCGGCCGCTTGGCCTCGGCTTCCTTGCTGAAATTCTCGGGATCGAAGGCGTCAGGATTCGGTCCCCACACGGAGGGATCCCGATGCAGCGCGGTCACCAGGATCGTGATGAAAGTGCCCTTGCGGAGCTTGTACTTCCCGCCGCCGATGGTCTCGTCGTTCAGCGGCGAGATGCCATAGGCCGGCGCCGGCGGCCACAGCCGCAGCGCCTCTTTCAGGATCTGCGTGATGTAGGTGAGCTGCGTCACCTGCTGGTAGGTCGGCTTGGCATTGACGTCGGGGCCGAAGACGCGATCGACCTCGTCATAGGCCTTCTTCAGGATCTCCGGGTGCTTGAGCAGCGCATAGAGCGTGTAGGACAAGAGGCCACTGGTGGTCTCGTGGCCCGCGATCAGGAAGGTGTTGATCTGGTAGCGGATGTTGACGTCGTCGAGCTGCTCGCCGGTCGAGCGGTCGACGCCGGTCATCATCGCGGCGAGCATGTCCTTCTTGTCGTCGATCCCTTCCGAGCTCTTGCGGCGCTCGGCGATGATCTCGTCGACCATCTTGTTCATGAAGGCGACGTCTTCGGCGAGCGTCTTGCGCCGCTTCTGCATCCAGAGCTGCTCGAACGGCAGCCCACGCGTCATCATGATGGTTTCGAGCGAGCGCACCAGCGACTCGACGAAGGGATGGTAGTCGCGCCGATAGAAGGAATTGAAGCGGTAATCGAAGCCGCACAGGCCGATCGTATCCAGCGTCAGCGCGGTCATGTCGTGGACCACGTCGATCTCGTCGTCGGCGTTGAGCCGCTCCCACTTCTGGACGAGCTGCTCGGCGATATCGACCATGCTCGGGTGATAGGATTGCATGGCCCGGTTGCCGAACGGCTGCAGCAGGATGTTGTGCGCCTTGCTCCAGTTCGGCTCCCTGGTATCCGCCGTGAACAGGCCGTCGCCGCCGACCGCACGCACGCGCCGCAGCGCGCCACGCACCGTCTTGTCGAAACGTTTCTCGTCGGAGATTTCGTCGACGAGATCGTGGCCGGAGACGACGACGATCGGCGAGCCCATCATGTCGAGCCAGAAGATCGGACCGAGCTCCTTGGCAAGCCGCGTCAAATGCTGCACGGGCGCTGCCGAGTCCAGCGACAGCATGTTGCCGACCACGGGCTTGGTCGGCGGCTGCGGAATCGGATCCAGACGGTTCTTGGATGACATCGAAATGTAGTCCCCCTGCCTCAATGTCGTCATTTCGAGCGAAGCAACGCAATCCAGAAATATATCCGCGGAGATAGTCTGGATTGCTTCGTCGCTTCGCTCCTCGCAATGACGTGTTCGCGATGACGAGCGCTAGCCAAACCGCCTTCTACGCCATTCGATCAGCTTGGCGCTGACCTCTTCCGGCTTCTCCTGCTGCGTCCAATGGCCGCTGTCCTTCACCAGATATTTCTCGAGATCGCCGATCAGTTTCTCCATGCCGTCGGCCGCCGAGGGCGGCAGTACGGCATCGCTCTCCGCCATGATCATCAGCGACGGCACATGGATGTGATGGTCCAGCCCCTTCGCGCGCTCCCAGTTGCGGGTGAAATTGCGGTACCAGTTGATGCCGCCGGTGAAGCCGGTCCTGGTGAAGGTGTCGACGAACACTTTCTTCTCGTCGGCCGACAGGATCGGCGTGCGCGGATCGACCTTGGCATCGTAGGCCGCGATCATCTGCGGAAAGGCCAGATTGGTTTTGGCCGAGGCGCCAACGCCGGCGATCGGCGGCTCCTCGGGCTTTGCCGGCGGCCGCGCCAGCGGCTTGCGCATGAAGGCATCGAAAGTCTGCTCGACCCGGCTGCCGAAGATCCGGTCCGGCTCGCGCGCGGGATCCTGGAACTGGACGATGTACATCTGGTCGCCGAAGCGCTGGCGGAACAGCGCGATCGGGTCGATCGGCGCGCGGTCCCAATGCGGGGTGTTGACGCCGACCACGCCGGCGACGCGCGAGGGATGCCGCAGCGGCATCTGCCAGACCACGAAGCCGCCCCAGTCGTGACCGACGAAGATCGCCTTATCGATGTTGAGATGATCGAGCAGTCCGACGAGATCGCCTGTCAGATGCTCCATGTCGTAGGCCTCGACCGGCTCCGGCCGGTCGGTCGCGCCATAGCCGCGCTGGTCCGGGGCGATCACCCGGATGCCGGCGTCGCTGAGCGCCTTGATCTGATGACGCCAGGAGAAGGCGAGCTCGGGCCAGCCGTGACACAGCACCACTGGCGGCTTGTCGCCGACGGGACCCGCCTCGTAGTAGCCCATGCGGATTCCGTTCGTCTGAACGAACTTGAGCGGCGGCATTTCAATCATCACGAGGTCCCTATTCCGCAGCGCCCTTGATGTCCGCGGCCGGCGGCGCGTAGGCCGCCTCCAGCGCGGCGAACTCCTCCGGCAGCATGTCGCACATCACCTGCACATGCGGAATGATGTTGGCGCCGACGATGAAGCCGAAATCGAGCTGGTCGCGATAGCTCTGCACGGTGATGTTGAGCGCCTGCCCATGCGTCGAGATCGAGACCGGGAAGATGTGCAGGAGCTCGGCGCCGGCAGCATAAAGCGTCTGCCGCGGCCCCGGCACGTTGGACACCGTGATGTTGGCGGCCGGCGGCAGCACGTCGGACAGGTTCGACCGGCTGTAGAGCAAAGCCAGGATCTGCACCATGATCGGCGCGCCCAGCATCGAGATGTTCGAGACCTGGGGCATCAGCGCGCGCAAGGGATGCGACATCTCCTTGGACTTCGTCGACTGCGCGATGATGGCCTCCAGCCGCGCCTTGGGATCGTCGACATTGGTCGCGATCGCGCAGATCATGCCGAACACCTGGTTATTGGCCTCGGTGTTGCCCTCCTCGCGCAGCGAGATCGGCACGGCGGCGGTCAGCGATTTTGCCGGCAGCGTACCGTATTGCTGCAAATAGCGACGAACCACGCCGGAGGCGAGCGCCAGCACGACGTCGTTGAGCTTGCCGCCGGCGAGCTTCGCCAGCGCCTTCGCGCGCGACAGCGAAATTGACACACCGGCGAAGCTTCGCTCCGACGAGATGGTCTTGTTCAGCATGGTCGGCGGCGACACCATGCTGGCGAGGCTCTCGCGCGACTTGGGATCGGAGACCTTGCCGAGCACCTCCGACACGCTCTTGACCATGGTCGGGATATTGCCCGCAAAGCGCACCGCGCTTTCGATCTGGTACATCGCGTTGTCGAACAGGATCGAACCGATGTCGCTCTTGCCGGTGCGCGGCAATTGCAGGTTCTGCGCGGCCTTGCCGGCATCGAGCGGCTGGTTGAACAGCTGCTGGTAGGAATCCAGGAGGTTCGCCGCGATGTCGCGCGGCTCCTGTCCGGGCTTAGCTCCGGCCGCCGGCGGATCGACCTGCCGCGGGATCGGCGAAATGTCGTAGATCATGTTGGTCAACGCCGCGCCGGCGCCGCCGTCGATGGCGGCATGGTGCATCTTGGAGTAGAGCCCGACCTCGTTGTCCTTCATGCCCTCGAACACGTAGAACTCCCAGAGCGGGCGGGCGCGGTTGAGCAGCTTGGCATGCATCCAGCCGACGATGCGCTCGAGCGTGGCGCGGTCGCGCGGCTGCGGCAGGCTGGCGCGGAAAATATGGCGGTCGATGTCGAACTGGTCATCCTCGACCCAGGAGGGATGGTCGATGTCGAGCGGCGCCTTCTCCAGCCGCGCTTTGAGGATCGGCGCGATATGCAGGCGCGAGACGATCATCGCCTTGAAGTCTTCGAAGAAGTCGCCCTTGTAGTCGTCGGGCAGGCGAAAGATCGCCATGCTGCCGACATGCATCGGCATCTCCGGCGTTTCCAGATAGAGAAATGATGCGTCCAGCGACGACAGCTTCTTACCGTCAGCCATAGTTCCCTCCGCTACCTATTCTGACGGGCGCCTTTGCCGGCGCTTCTCGTCAGGCCGATATTGCCTGCTCGGGCGGGGCATATGCAATGGCAAACGGCCCTGCCCGGTCAAATGGCGAGAACTCTCCTTCCGGTTGAGCCAGCCGGTCCGCCACGGCCCATAGCGCTGCGGGGTTCACCCCGAGCCCGATATGGCTCGCCAGGAGCACTTCGATGTTCTCGGCCCGATCGGAGGGACGGAGCAGACAGGTCCGCCAGTTCACGACGCCGTCGGCACGCGAGTAAATCGACGTCGCCGGCACCGGCAAATCGCCGGCAATCGCCTCGCGCGCCTCTGCAAGATCCTCGACCCGTTCGCCGGACAGCGCCTCGTAGAGGCGCGTGGCGTTGGTCGCCCGCACGTCGTTGGCAAACGGGCTGCCGAGCGTAACGACATAGCGAACCATGTCGGGTGCCCAGAGCGCGAGATCGCGGGCATAGACGCCGCCGAGGCTCCACCCGACGAGGCTGACCTTCCGTCCGCTTGCGCGATGGATCTCGCCGAGACGGGCGCGCAGAGCATCCCGCATCCGCCCAAGCCCGCCCAGATTGCGGCCCATCCGCCAGGCCTGCGCGTCGTAACCGAGCTCGCTGAGATAGCGGCGCATCGGCGCCATCGAGAGGTCGCTGGCGAGGAAGCCCGGCAGCGCCAGCACCGGATGGCCGTCGCCCCGCGGCGCCCGCATCAGGATCGGCGACAGCAGCAGGCTTGCATTGAGCTCGAACAGGCCGCGGGCTTCGGCCAGCAGCAGGCCGAGACCCGGCGGACGAAGCCGGCCCGTCTCTGCCCCCTCCGGCCCGGGCGACACTATTATTTCTTCTTGTCGCTGCTGCGCGTGCCGCCGAGGCCGGCCATGGTGACGAACATGTCCTGGAAGCGCTCGGCGATCTTCGGATCGAAGGTGAACCAGCTCTGGATCAGCGATTCCGGCGAGACCTTCTCGATGTTGCTGAGCACCTGCTGCTGCAGCTTGTCCATCACGGCCGTTTGCATCGGCGCCACATCGGGCAGACCGAAGAACTGGCGGGCCTCAAGGGGGGTGCAGTCGATTTCAATGTTAACTTTCATGTCCCCTCCGGATGAGATTCGAGCGGCCTGACGGAGTATCGCCGCGAGTTGTGGTGCGACGCAAGCGACCAGATGCAGGCGCGATGTGACCCGTCCTGCAATCCGCCGATATGGTCAACCAAAGTCGAAGGGGGAGATCCCCCATGCCCGGTGGCGCGGTCAGCATTGCTGCACAGCGGTGCAACTTGGCGCGTTCCTTGCTGGAATGGCGCTTGCACCGGTCGATAACTCTGGGCAACATGGATCGATCGGCCGGCCGAACAATCAAAAACCACCGGCATGGCGGTGTGGAGAGGGTCAAGAATGTCAGTAAGTCGAAGTCTGTTTGCGGCGACGCTCGCCGGTGTGCTCGCGTTGGCGGCTTCGCCCGCGTCGAGCCAGACGCTGCGTTATGCCAACCAGGGTGATCTGAAGTCGCTCGATCCCTATACGCTCAACGAGAGCACCACCCACGCCCATCTCGGTCACGTCTATGAAGGCCTCACGGCGCGCGACGCGAACCTCAAGATCATTCCAGGGTTGGCGGAAAGCTGGGAAACGCCGGAGCCCACCCGCTGGCGGTTTCATTTGCGCAAGGGCGTGAAATTCCACAACGGCGATCCCTTCACCGCCGATGACGTGCTGTTCTCCGCCGATCGCGTCCGCAAGAAGGGGTCCAACATGCAGACCCGGCTTGCGCCCGACGTCAAGGTCGTCAAGGTCGACGACTACACCGTCGACTTCGTCCTGCCTTCACCCAATCCCATCCTGCACAACTCGTGGGATGTCTGGTACATCATGGACAAGAAATGGGCCGAGGCGAACAACGTCGTCGACCCGACTCCGGTGGCGGCGACCACGCCCAGTTACGCCTCGCTGCACGAGAACGGCACGGGTCCCTTCATCATCGAAAGCCATCAGCCCGGCGTGAAGACGGTGTTCAAGGCCAACCCCAATTACTGGGGCAAGATGGAAGGTAATCTGAAGGAGATCATCTTCACCCCGATTGCCTCCGACGCCACCCGTGTCGCCGCACTGCTTTCCGGCGAAGTCGACGTCATCGAGCCGGTGCCGATCCAGGACATCTCCCGCGTCGATTCCAGCCCGAATGCCCAGGTGCTGAAGGGGCCGGAGTTGCGCACTATCTTCATCGGCTTCGATCAGACCCGCGACGAGCTGCTCTACTCCAACGTCAAGGGAAAGAACCCGTTCAAGGACGTCCGCGTCCGCGAGGCCTTCTACAAGGCGATCGACATCGAGCTGATCAAGACGCGCGTGATGCGCGGGCTGTCGACGCCGTCCGCGTTGATGATCGCACCGGAGCTTTTCGCGCTGTCGAAGGAGTTCACCCGGCCGAAATTCGATCCTGACGGCGCCAAGAAGCTCCTGACCGAGGCCGGCTACCCCGACGGCTTTGAGGTCACCATGGACTGCCCGAACGATCGCTACGTCAACGACGCCGCGATCTGCCAGGCCGTCGTCGGCATGCTTGCCCGCATCGGCGTCAAGATCAATCTGCTGGCGCAGCCGAAGGCGCAGTACTTCGCCAAGGTGCTCAAGCAAGGCGGCTACCAGACCTCGTTCTATCTCCTGGGCTGGACGCCGAGCACGATGGACTCGCACAACGTGCTCTACGACATCATGGGCTGCCGCGACGATGCGAAATCCTCGCGTGGCGAGGCCAATCTCGGCGGCTATTGCAACAAGGAGTTCGACGCCATCACCGACAAGGTGCTGGTCGAGACCGACACTGCCAAGCGCAACCAGCTGATCAAGCAGGCCTACGAAATCAGCATCAAGGACTGGGGCTACATCCCGCTGCACCAGCAGGCGCTGGCCTGGGGCGTATCGAAGAAGGTCAAGCTACCTCAGCGCGCCGACAATCTGGTCATGTTCCGCTGGGCAACCAAGCAGGAATAGCGTCGCTTGAACACGAGGTCCCGGCGGCGTGAGGCTTCCGGGACCTTTCCTTTTTCGACTGACAAAGACGTCGGCCGTACGTACACCCAAGGAAAGTGGAAGGCATGCTCGCTTTCACGCTTCGCCGCGCCGTTCAGGCCATCGGCGTCATGTTCGCCGTCGGCATCATCGCCTTCTCGATGTTCCGTTTTGCCGGCGACCCCGTCAACCAAATCGTCTCGATCGATACGTCGGCGGCCGAACGCGAGGTCGTGCGCAAGTCGCTGGGCCTCGACGACCCGGTGCCGGTGCAGTTCGTGCGCTATTTCGCCGACGCTGCGCAGTTCAAGTTCGGCGTCTCCTACCAATTCCGCCAGCCGGTCTCGACGCTGTTGATGGAACGGATGCCCGCAACTCTGGAACTCGCAATCTGCGCCACCGTATTTGCGATGGTGTTCGGCATCCTGATGGGCGTCTATTCGGCACTTCGGCGCGACACCCTGCTGGCCAAATTATTCCAGGCGGTTTCGCTGGTCGGCATCTCGCTCCCGACTTTCCTGATCGGCATTCTGCTGATCTACCTGTTCGCCGTGACGCTCGGCTGGTTGCCCTCGTTCGGCCGGGGTGAGGTGGTCAAGCTCGGCTGGTGGAGCACGGGCCTGCTCACGCTGTCGGGGCTGAAGGCATTGATCATGCCCTCGATCACGCTCGGCCTGTTCCAGATGACCCTGATCATGCGGCTGGTTCGCGCGGAGATGCTGGAAGTGCTGCGGACCGACTACATCCGCTTTGCCCGCGCCCGGGGGCTCACCACGCGTGCCATCCATTTCGGCCACGCACTGAAGAACACGCTGATTCCCGTGATCACGGTGGCCGGGCTCCAGTTTGGCTCGGTTATTGCATTTTCGATCATCACCGAAACCGTGTTCCAATGGCCGGGCATGGGACTTCTGTTCGTGCAGGCCGTGCAAAACGTCGACATCCCGATCATGGCCGCCTACCTGCTGATGGTTTCGCTGATCTTCGTCACCATCAACCTGGTGGTCGACATCCTCTACACCGTGGTCGATCCGCGCCTGCGCGCGACCGTCGGCCGCGCCACATAAGGCAGCCCTGCATGTCCGACGCAGTCGCCTCCAATCCCGACAAGCCGAGCGCTCCGCCCGCGCATGCCGGCCGCAGCTGGCTGAGCCGCGCGCTCGACAGCGACATCTTCTATTCGTTCCGCCGCTCCAAGCTGACCATGGTGGCGGCGGCCATCACCGTACTGTTCTTCCTGCTCGCGATCTTTGCCTCCGCACTCGCGGTGCAGAACCCGTTCGATCCGGCGCAGCTGCAGTTGATGAACTCGCGCATCTCGCCGCTGTGGACCGCCGACGGCCAGAGCCCGTTCCTGCTCGGCACCGACGAGCAGGGCCGCGACGTGTTCTCCGCCATCCTCTACGGCATGCGCATCTCGCTTGCCGTCGGCGTCGCCGGCGTGATCTTCGCCGGCGCACTCGGCATCGCGCTCGGCCTGATCGCAGGCTATTTCGGCGGCGCAGTCGATGGCGTGATCATGCGGATCGCCGACGTCCAGCTCACCTTCCCCGCCATCCTGATCGCGCTGCTGGTGAACGGCATCGCCAAGTCGATCTTCGGCAACCGGCTGGATGCCACCAGCATGCTGGTGGTGCTGGTGATCTCGATCGGCCTGAGTTTCTGGGTAGGCTATGCCCGGACGGTGCGCGGCTCCGTAATGGTCGAGAAGAACAAGGACTACGTGGCCGCTGCGCAGCTGATCGGCCTGCCCGCACCGAAGATCATGCTGCGGCACGTGCTGCCCAACACGATGGGCCCGATCCTGGTGATCGCCACCATCAACCTGGCGCTCGCCATCATCACCGAGGCAACGCTCTCGTTCCTCGGCGTCGGCCTGCCTGACACCATGCCCTCGCTGGGCACGCTGATCCGCATCGGCAACAATTATCTATTCGCCGGCGAATGGTGGATCGTCGCCTTCCCTGGCCTGGCGCTCGCCGGATTGATCCTGTCGATCAATTTGCTCGGCGACTGGCTGCGCGACGCGCTCAACCCGAAACTCCGATAAGCAACATGTCGACGAATACGCCTCGCTCATGACCGAACCCATCCTCTCCGTGCGTAACCTTCAGGTGGAGTTCGCCTCCCGCCGCGGCACACTGCGCGCCATCGACGGCGTCTCCTTCGACATCGCCAAGGGCGAGGTGCTGGGCGTGGTCGGCGAATCCGGCGCCGGCAAATCCGTCACCGGCCTTGCCGTGATCGGCCTGATCGACCCGCCCGGCCGCATTGCCGGTGGCGAGATCCGTCTCGCCGGCCAGCGCATCGACAATCTGCCGCCGGAGCAGATGCGCCGCATCCGTGGCAAGCGGATCGGCATGATCTTCCAGGACCCCCTCACCTCGCTCAATCCGCTCTACCGGGTCGGCGACCAGATCGTCGAGACCATCAGGACCCATTTGAACCTGTCCGAGACGGCGGCCCGCCGCCGCGCCATCGACCTGCTGGCCGAGGTCGGTATTCCCGCGCCGGAAAAGCGCATCGACGGCTACCCGCACGAATTCTCCGGCGGCATGCGCCAGCGCGTCGTGATCGCACTCGCGATCTGTGCCGAACCCGAGCTGATCATCGCGGACGAGCCGACCACTGCGCTCGACGTCTCCGTGCAGGCGCAGATCATCTCGCTGATCAAGCGGCTCGGCCGCGACCACGGCACCGCCGTGATGCTGGTGACCCACGACATGGGCGTGATCGCGGAGACCTCGGACCGCGTCGCGGTGATGTATGCTGGCCGTGTCGCCGAGATCGGTCCGGTCCAGGACGTCGTCAGAAATCCACTGCATCCCTACGCCAAGGGCCTGATGGGCGCGATCCCGACGCTGGCCGGCGACGACAAGCGCCTGCAGCAGATCCCGGGTTCGATGCCGCGCCTCTCGGCGATCCCGCGCGGCTGCTCGTTCAATCCGCGCTGCGCCTCCGCCTTCGACCGCTGCCGGGTCGAGCGGCCGGAGCCGTTGCCACGGGGCGCACAATCGGTCGCCTGTCATCTCTATGACGACGTGCCGGCGGAGAGCGCGGCATGAGCACGCCCTTCGTCCAGGCGACAAATCTGCGCCGCGTGTTCGACGTCTCGAAGCCCTGGCTCAACCGCGTACTCGAGGGCGGGCATCTCGAATATCTCAAGGCCGTCGACCACGTCACCTTCGACATCAGGAAGGGCGAGACGTTTGCGCTGGTCGGCGAGTCCGGCTCCGGCAAGACCACGGTCGCTCGGATGGTCGTCGGCCTGCTGCCGCCGAGCTCCGGCGACGTCCTGATCGACGGCGTCTCGATGACCGATCCGCGGCAGGCGCCGGCGCGCCGCAAGCTGCGCCGCCGCATCCAGATGATCTTCCAGGATCCGTATGCGAGCCTGAATCCGCGTTTTCGCGTCGATGCCATCATCTCCGAGCCGATACGCGCCTTCGACCTGATCCAGGGCGAGCGCGACATCCAGGCCCGCGTCGGCGAGCTGCTCACCCTCGTCGGCCTGCATCCCGACGACCGGCTGAAATTCCCGCACGAGTTCTCCGGCGGCCAGCGCCAGCGTATCGCGATCGCGCGGGCGCTCGCCTCCGACGCCGAATTCATCGTCTGCGACGAGCCGACCTCGGCGCTCGACGTCTCGGTGCAGGCTCAGATCCTCAACCTGATGCGCGACCTCCAGGACAAGTTCGGCCTGACCTACATGTTCATCAGCCACAACCTCGCCGTGGTCCGCCACATGGCGAGCCGCGTCGGCGTGATGTATCTCGGCCGCATCGTCGAGATCGCGGAGGGACGCGAGCTGTTCGCCAATCCGCGCATGCCCTACACCAAGATGCTGCTCGGCGCCGTGCCCGATCTTGCCATGAGCGGCCGCCAGCGCATTCCGGTGAAGGGCGAGATCCCGAACCCGATCAACCCACCCCCCGGTTGCGCCTTCAATCCGCGCTGCCCGCTGGCATTCGATCTCTGCCGCAAGGAAACTCCGGAACTGATCGACGGTGTCGCCTGCCACGCAGTTAACACCGCGCCGGTCCCAGCGTGACGCGCGCGTGCCATGCGGCCTGCGCATTTGGCATCCCAGCATCGGCTGTGATCAATTGCGCGCGCCGCAAGTGAGGTGACCCATGGCCAGCAACGTCAATCCCGATCCGTTCACGACGCGCCCCGAGATCGAGGGCACGTTCGGGGTCGTCGCCACCACACACTGGATCGCGACCGCCGTCGGCATGGCCATCCTGGAAAAGGGTGGCAACGCCTTCGACGCCGGCGTCGCCACCGCCTTCACGCTCCAGGTGGTCGAGCCGCACCTGAACGGCCCCGGCGGCGACGTGCCGGTCATCGTTCACGACGTCAAGCGCGGCCGCACCGAGGTGATCTGCGGCCAGGGCCCGGCCCCGGCGCGCGCCACCATCGCACATTACAAGAGCGAAGGCCTCGACATGGTGCCGGGCACCGGCCTGCTCGCCGCCTGCGTTCCCGGCACGTTCGAATCCTGGATGATGCTGCTGCGCGACTACGGTACGATGCGCCTGCGCGACGTGCTCGAGCCCGCGATCTCCTACGCCCGTGATGGCTATCCGCTGGTCGAGCGCGCCTGCGCAACGATCCAGACCGTGGAGCAGTTGTTCCGCAAACACTGGCCGACTTCGGCTGCGGTCTACCTGCCCAATGGCGAGGTGCCGAAGCCCGGCTCGATCTTCACCAACAAGGCGCTGGCTGCGACCTACACCCGGATCCTGAACGAAGCCGAGAGCGGCGGCGGCGGCCGCGATGCCGAGATCGAGTGTGGGCGCAAGGCCTGGTCGCAAGGCTTCGTCGCCGAGGCCATCGACAAATTCTGCCGAACCCAGGAGGTCATGGACGTCAGCGGCTCGCCGCATCGCGGTGTGCTCTCCGCCGACGACATGGCGCGCTGGCAACCAACCATCGAGGCGCCGCTCACCTACGACTACGGCCGCTACACCGTCTGCAAGGCCGGCGTCTGGAGCCAGGGCCCGGTGACGCTGCAGCAGCTCGCGCTGCTCAAGGGCTTTGCCCTCGATGGGCTCGACCCGACAGGACCCGAGTTCATCCATCTCCAGATCGAATGCGCCAAGCTCGCTTTCGCCGACCGCGAAAAGTTCTACGGCGATCCAAAGTTCAGCGAGATCCCGATCGCGACGCTGCTCTCGGATGCCTATAACGACGAGCGGCGCAAGCTCGTCTCGGACAAGGCCTCGCTCGATCTCCGGCCCGGTGCGGTCGAGGGTTTTGGCGGCGTAGTCAAGTTGCGCCGCGCGGAAGGCCAACGCGAGGCCGTTGGCGCGCTTGGCGCCGGTGAGCCGACCGTGGGGCGCTTCGGCGAGGTGCGCGGCGACACCGTGCATTTCGACATCATCGACAAGGCCGGCAACATGGTGTCCTCGACGCCCTCGGGCGGCTGGCTGCAATCCTCGCCGATCATTCCCGAGCTCGGTTTTTGCCTCGGCAGCCGCGCGCAAATGTTCGACCTGGAGGAGAACCAGCCGAGTTCGCTCGCGCCGGGCAAGCGACCGCGCACGACCTTGTCGCCGAGCTTGGCGCTGCGCGACGGCGAGCCATATCTCGCCTGGGGCTCGCCCGGCGGCGATCAGCAAGACCAGTGGATCACGCAGTTCTTCCTGCGTCACGTCCACTGCAACCTCAACCTCCAGGAAGCCATCGACGCGCCGGCCTGGCACTCCGAGCATTTCCCGATCTCGTTCTGGCCGCGCACCGCCCGGCCCGGCGTGCTCGTGGTCGAGAACCGCGTGCCGAAGGCGACGATCGAGAATTTGCGCGAGCGCGGGCATATCGTCGAGGTCGGCCCCGACTGGTCGGAAGGCCGCCTCACCGCGGCTTCGCGTGTCGGCGTGCGCCGGCGCGCCGCCGCCAACCCGCGCGGCATGCAGGGCTACGCCGCGGGACGCTGATAGGTAGCACATGACCTGGTCGATCATCGCGCGAGATCCTGTCACCGGCCAGTTCGGCATCGCGGTTGCGACCCGCTTCTTCGCCGTCGGCGCGCGCGTGCCTTATATCGCGGCCGGCCTCGGCGCGATCGCGACGCAGGCCTTCGTCAATCCTTATTACGGCATCGACGGCGTCAGGCTACTGCGCGAGGGCCTGAATGCCCACGACGTTCTGGCCTCCGTGCTCGCGACCGACGACGGACGCGAGAGCCGCCAGATCCACATCATGGACGCCAGCGGCGAGATTGCCGCGCATACGGGACATGACTGCGTCGACTGGTGCGGGCACGTCGCCGGCAGTGGCTATTCGATCGCCGGCAACATGCTGGCCGGCGCCGACGTGCTGGACGAGACAGCGAAGACCTATATCGCCAACGACAGCCTGCCCTTCCCGCGAAGGCTACTCGCCGCGATGCGGGCTGGCGAGGCCGCCGGCGGCGACAAGCGCGGCAAGCAGTCCGCGGCATTGTTGATCCACGGCGAGGAGGAATGGCCGGCGCTGGACATCCGCGCCGACGATCATCCCGATCCGATCGGTGAGCTCGAGCGGCTCGAACAGGTCAGCCACGAACTCTGGGTTCACTTCCGCCCCTCCATGCCGACGCGGCAGAACCCGGCCGGCAACACCGATCGCAGCGTCATCGACGCCAGCATCCAAGCCGCGCGCGCAAGACGGTCATGAGCGCGAGCCCCCTCATCGAGATCAGGGACCTGCGCATCCGCTTCCACGGCGACGACGGCCGCATCACCCATGCGGTCGACAGTGTCGATCTCAGCGTCGCCAATGGCGCCACGCTCGGCCTCGTCGGCGAATCCGGCTGTGGCAAGAGCGTGACGTCGCTCGCCATCATGGGCCTGTTGCCGAAGCAAAGCGCGGAGATTTCGGGCGCGATCCGCTTCGACGGGCTCGACCTCCTGCAGACGCCGGACCCGACCCTGCGCGACCTGCGCGGCGACCGGCTCGCCATGATCTTCCAGGAGCCGATGACCTCGCTCAATCCGAGCTTCACGATCGGCGACCAGATCATCGAGACCATCCTGCGCCATCGCGGCGGCTCGCGGAAGGGCGCGCGCGAGCGGGCGGTCGAGCTATTGCGCCGCGTCCATATCCCGTCGCCCGAGCGGCGCATCGACGAATATCCGCACAAGCTTTCCGGCGGCATGCGTCAGCGCGTGATGATCGCGATGGCGCTGGCCTGCGATCCGCGTCTCTTGATCGCCGACGAGCCGACCACGGCGCTCGACGTCACCTTGCAGGCGCAGATCCTGGAATTGATGCGCGAGCTGAAGGCCGCCAGTGGTGCCGCCATCATCCTGATCACCCATGATCTTGGCGTCGTCGCCGAGGTCTGCGACGAGGTCGCCGTGATGTACGCCGGCGAGATCGTCGAGCGCGCAGCCGTCGACGAGCTGTTCTCCGCCCCGCAACATCCTTACACGGTGGGCCTGCTCGGCTCGATCCCGCGGCTCGATCATCGCGCCGAGCAGCTTGCGACGATCGAAGGCATGGTGCCGAACATGGCGCAGCCGCCGGCCGGCTGCCGCTTCGCCGCGCGCTGCCCGTTCGTGATCGAGCCCTGCACCGCGGCACCGCCACCGCTCGTCGAAGTCAGCCCTGGCCACCTCTCGCGCTGCATCCGCGCACCGCTCGAACGTCTGGTGTCGTGATGGCGAACCCTTGCTCTCTCGTGCCCCGGGCGCAGCGCAGCACAAGCGAAGCGCAGTGGTGCGCTGCTGAACCGGGGCCCATGCAGCGACAAGCTGGGTCCCGGTTCAGCGTCGCAACATGGCATGTTGCGCCGCGCCCGGGACACGAGATTGCGCTTTGTGGGGGGCAAGCACGATGACCGCTCTGCTCGAGGTCAGCGGCCTGGTCAAGCATTTCGTCGCCGAGCGCTCGTTGTTCGGCCGGCCGGTGGCGCATGTGAGGGCGGTCGACGGCGTCTCCTTCTCGCTCGAAGCCGGCAAGACGCTGGCGCTGGTCGGCGAGTCCGGCTGCGGCAAGTCCACCGTCAGCCGCCTTGTGCTGCGGCTGATCGAGCCGGACGCCGGCACGGTGCGGTTCGACGGGCGTGACCTGCTCGCACTCGACGCCGGCGGCTTGCGCAAATTCCGCCGCGAGGCACAGATCATCTTCCAGGATCCCTACGCCTCGCTCAATCCACGCATGACGGTCGGGCAGATCCTGACCGAGCCGCTGGCCCTGCACGACCTGGTGCCGCCACCCCAACGACGCGCGCGCGTCGCGGAAATCCTGCGGCTGGTCGGGCTGGAGCCGCGGCTGGCCCGGCGCTACCCGCACGAATTCTCCGGCGGCCAGCGCCAGCGCATCGCCATTGCGCGCGCGCTCGCGGTCGAGCCGAAGCTGATCATCTGCGACGAGCCGGTCTCGGCGCTCGACGTCTCGATCCGCTCGCAGATCCTCAATCTGCTGCGCGAGCTGCAGGACAGGTTCGGCCTCGCCTACATCTTCGTCTCGCACGACCTCGCCGTGGTCAAGCATATCGCCGACCACGTCGCGGTGATGAATCTCGGCCAGATCGTCGAGACGGCCGAAGCCGATGCGCTGTTCGCCTCACCCCGTCACCCCTACAGCCGCGCGCTGTTGTCGGCGATCCCGCTCCCCCAGCCCAAGGCGAAACGAACGACGGTGCTGCTCGAGGGCGAAATCCCGAGCGCACTCAATCCGCCCGCGGGCTGCCGCTTCCACACCCGCTGCCCGTTCGTGATCGAGCGCTGCCGCAACCAGGCCCCGGCACTCCTGGCCGATGGCACCGGCCACGCCACCGCCTGTCACCGCACGGCGGAGCTGCCGTCTGCCGACGCCATTCTGCCGACCGCCGGCGGGTTTTCGCCGGCGCTTGCAAAATTGGTCGCGGCCTTCAGCCGAAAGACGGAAGGCGGGAGCCCGGCCGGGGTTGGTATACAAGGCACCGCGTCTACAACGAAATAGCCGAAGCAATGGGGATTGTCCGATGAAGATGTTTCGCCTGGCCGCAACGGCCGCAGCCGTCCTGTTGACGATCGGAGCCGCGCAAGCCCAGACCACGCTGCGCATCGGCCTCGCCGAGGACCCTGATATTCTCGATCCCACGATGGCCCGCACCTATGTCGGCCGCATCGTGTTCTCCGCCTTCTGCGACAAGCTCTTCGACATCGACGAGAAGCTCAACATCGTGCCGCAGCTCGCGCTGGGAAGCGAGACCGCCGACGACGGCAAGGCGCTCATCATCAAGCTGCGGCCCGGCGTAAAATTCCACGACGGCGAGCCGTTCGACGCCGCAGCCGCAAAGTTTTCGCTGGATCGGCATCTGACGTTCCCCGGCTCGTTCCGCAAGCCGGAGCTGGCCTCGGTCGATCGCGTCGAGGTCATCGATCCCCTCACGATCAAGCTGGTGCTGAAATCGCCGTTCTCACCGCTGCTGGCCCAGCTCACCGACCGCGCCGGCATGATGATGTCGCCGAAGGCGGCCAAGGAAGCCGGCGACAAGTTCGGCCTGCATCCGGTCTGCGCCGGCCCCTACAAGTTCGTCGAGCGCGTGCAGCAGGATCGCATCGTGTTCGAGAAGTTCGCCGACTATTGGAACAAGGACAACGTCTTCATCGACAAGATCGTGTTCCAGCCGATCGTCGACGCCACCGTGCGGCTTGCCAATCTGAAGTCCGGCGGCCTCGACCTGATCGAGCGCGTGCTCGCCACCGATCTGAAGGACGTTCGCGCCGATTCACGCCTGAAGGTCGCGACCGCGATCGAGCTCGGCTATCAGGGCATCACGCTCAACATCGGCAAGGACAAGGCCAAGGGCCCGCTCAGCCAGTCCGCCAAGGTGCGGCAGGCGCTCGACCTTGCGATCGATCGCGAGGCGCTCAACCAGGTCGTATTCAATGGCGAGTTCCAGGTCGGCAATCAATGGGTCAATCCTGACCATCCCTACTATCAGAAATCGCTTCCGGTCCGCCCCCGCAACATCGAGAAGGCGAAAGCGCTGCTGAAGGAAGCCGGCGTGACGCCGCCGGTCAGCGTCGACTTCCTGGTACCCAAGGGCGCGGAGACCGAGACCCCGGCGCAGGTGATCCAGTCGATGGCGGCGGAGGCGGGGTTCGACATGAAGCTCCGCGTCACCGAATTCGCAACCGGCCTCAAGCAAGCCGAGGCCGGCGACTACCAGGCCTTCATGCTTGCCTGGAGCGGACGCGTCGATCCCGACGGCAATAGCTACGTCTTCCTGCACAGCGGCGCGCCGCAGAATTACGGTGCGTGGAACAATCCGCAGGCCGACAAGGCGCTGGAGGACGCGCGGCTGTTCACTGACCTCGCCAAGCGCAAGGCCAGCTATGAGACCCTGGCCAAGCTGGTTCAGGACGAGGAGCCGCTGCTCTATCTCTACCACCGCCGCATCATCATCGCCCACACGACCAAGCTGGAAGGCTACAAGCAGATGCCCGACGGCCTCGTTCGCGTCATCGGACTGAAGCTGAAGTGACGATGAGAGCATGCTGAACTTCCTCGCCCGCCGCCTTGCGCAGATCATCCCGACGCTGTTCTTCGTCTCGGTGCTGATCTTCTCGCTGCAGCAATTGCTGCCGGGCGACCCTGCGCTGGTGATGGCGGGCGAAGAGCGCGACCCGGCTGTGATCGAGCAGATCCGTCACCAGTACCGGCTGGATCAGCCCGTCCCGGTGCAATACGCCTACTGGATCAAGGGCGTGCTGTCGGGCGATTTCGGCGAGTCGTTGCGCAACAAGATGCCGGTGCGCGCGCTGATCGCGCAGAAGCTGCCGGTGACGTTGCAGCTCGGCTCGATGGCGATTGTAATCGCGTTCCTGATCGGCATCCCCGCCGGCATCGTCGCCGCGGTGAAGAAAGGTTCGGCCTGGGACTACGGCGCGAACCTGTTTGCGCTGTGGGGCATCTCGACGCCGAATTTCTGGCTCGGGATCATGCTGATCTTCCTGTTCTCGATCGAGCTCGGCTGGTTGCCGGCGTCCGGCTACGTGCCGCTCACCGAGAATTGGCGCGCCAGCCTCGCCGCCACCATCATGCCGGCTTTCGTGCTCGGCAATGCGATTGCCGCGGTGCTGATGCGGCACACGCGTAGCGCCATGCTGCAGGTGCTGGAAAGCGATTATGTCCGCACCGCGCGCGCCAAGGGACTGCTGGAGCGCTCCGTGATCCTCAAGCACGCCATGCGCAATGCGCTGACGCCCGTCATCACCCTCGGTGCGCTCGAGCTCGGCACGCTGTTCTCCGGCGCGGTCCTGACCGAGCAGATCTTCTCCATTCCCGGTTTCGGCAAGCTGATCGTGGATGCCGTCTTCAACCGCGATTATGCCGTGGTTCAGGGCGTGGTGCTGGTGACGGCCACGGTCTACATCACACTGAACCTCGTCGCCGACATCGCCTACATCCTCGTCAATCCGCGGCTGCGAGGCTGATCCATGACAGACGCCGCGCTGCCCGGCCCACTCACGCAAGCCGACGAGCTGGATAGCCCCTCCCGCCGCGCGCGCCGGCGGCTGTTCAAGCGCAGGGCGGCGGTGTTCGGGCTCGTCGTGGTCACCCTATTCATTGCGCTTGCCGTGCTCGCTCCGCTCATCGTGCCTTTCGACCCCATCGCGACGAGCTGGAGCCTGGTGCGCAAGCCGCCGACCGCGACACACTGGTTCGGCACCGACGAGCTCGGCCGCGACATTCTCAGCCGGGTCGTCTACGGTGCACGCGCCTCGCTGCTCGCCGGCCTCATCTCGGTCGCGATCGCGCTCGGCATCGGTGTGCCCCTCGGCCTTCTCGCCGGATATCGCGGCGGCTTCGTCGATGCGCTGATCAGCCGGATCACGGACGCGATGCTGGCCTGCCCGTTCCTGATCCTGGCGATCGCGCTCGCGGCATTCCTGGGCCCCAGTCTCGGCAATGCCATGATCGCGATCGGCATCTCGGCAACGCCGATTTTCATCCGCCTGACCCGCGGCCAGGTGCTCGTCGTCAAGGCCGAGGACTATGTCGAGGCTGCACGCGCGCTCGGCAATCCGCCGTGGCGGATCGCGCTCTCGCATATCCTGCCCAACATCCTGCCCGCGCTGCTGGTGCAGGCGACGCTCTCGATCGCGGCCGCCATCATCGCCGAAGCGGCGTTGTCGTTCCTCGGCCTCGGCCAGCAGCCGCCGGCGCCATCCTGGGGCAGCATGCTCAACGTCGCGCAACGCTTCCTGACCCAGGCGCCGTGGATGGCGATCTGGCCGGGGCTGGCGATCTTCCTCGTGGTGCTGTCGCTGAACCTGCTTGGCGACGGTCTGCGCGATGCGCTGGACCCGCGGCAGCGCTAGATCACCACCTCCCGCAACACGCGGCGGCAATCCATCTCATATTCGAGATCGACCACCGGCGGCCGGGCGAAATGCCAGGTCAGGCCCGAGCGCAACGCGCCGCGGCGGACCAGCTCATCCACCAATGCGTGGTGGAAGTCGTGCACGGAATAGGCCTGCACGCCGGTCGTGTCCTTCCAGCCGAAACCGAAGGCGGCCATGCGGCTTTCCATCTGCGACGTCGTGGTGAAGCGCACCTTCTCGCGCAGCCCTTCCGGGCTGAGGTCGCGGTAACGAACGGTGCGCTCGACATAGGTGCCGCTGCCTTCGCGCGCTTCGGCGCCGCCTGCGATGACGAAGCTCGGCGTCTTTGACCGCGTCGGGCGGGTAAACGAGAACGCATAGAATGACGGCTCGGATGGCGGATCAATCTCGGGACAGACATTGCTGCGCGCCACCGGATTGGTGGTGCCGTCGAAGATGCCCCATTCAGACAGCGTCTTCACATAGTGCAGGTTGAACGCGCGAAACCCCTCTTCGCTGAAGGCCGCCGGCGAACGCAGCTCGCAGGCACAGAACGCGGTCAGCGGACGCCCTGCTTCCTGGATGAACCTTGCGGCCAGCGCAAACCCTTCCGCAAGCGGCACCAAACGGTCGAAGCGGACGCGCTCGATCTCGTAGTCGTCATCCGCGGCGGCACCCGCCGAATATTGAAACACGGACGGAATGAAGCGGTAATTGCCGGCAGAGAACTCACGAACCATGACGAACTCCTATTCCAGTTGCATGCGGATGCCCTTGGCGCCGTTGAGCAGGCGCTTCAGGTGAAAGCCGGCCAGGGAATCGTCGGCATGCAGGCCGACCAGCGCGGCAAAGGCCGGCATGGCCGTGGCATCGCCGGCCGCCATCTTGGCGTAAGCCTCCGAATACATAGCCGTTTCCGGGGCTTCGTATTTGGCCGTCGGCAGCGGCTCGAACGCACGTAAGGGCTCGCTGCGTCCGCGCAGCATCAGTTCCCCCACGGGGCGGCCCTGAAAATTCTCAGCCGCCTCGGCGACGCTGGCGCTGACGCAGATGCGGGTGCCCAGATGCTTGTTGGCAGCCTCCAGCCGGGCCGCAATGTTGATGGAGTCGCCATACGCGGTGTAGTCGAAAAAGCGGTTGCCGCCGAAATTGCCGACCAGCGCGGGACCGGCGTGAATGCCGATGCGGGTGGCACCGAAGGTGATGCCCATGGCACTCTGGCGCGCGCGAAAGTCCTGCGCCCAGGTATCGAGCTCATGGGCACAGGCAACCGCGCGCGTGGCATAATCCGGCTGGTCTCCCGGCGCGTTGAAGAGCACCTGGATCGCATCGCCAATGATCTTGGCGACCGTCCCCTCGTGGGCGAAGACGACCTCGGTCATGCCGCCGACATACTCGTTGAGCAGCCTGCCCAATGTTTCGGGCGGCGCAGTCTCGACCAGCGAGGTGAAGCCGGTGATGTCGGTGAAGATGGTGGCGACGTCGCGCCACTGCACTTCGATTCCCTCGCCGTCGCCGCCAGCGGCGAGGCGCTTGGCGAGCTCGGGCGAAAAATGACGCGAGAGCGCGGCATGGGCGCGCTCGGCCTCCATCTGGCGCCGCCTGACATCGCGCAGCATCTCGATGTGGCGGATGGTCTTGCCGATCGTGGCTTCCAGATCGGCAAAGTCGATCGGCTTGGTCAGGAAGTCGAACGCACCGCGATTCATCGCGGTGCGGATGTTGCTCATGTCGCCATAAGCGGAGACGATGATGGTCGATTTCTTGTCTTCGGTCTCCTGAAGCTTCGCCAGCAGCGAGAGGCCGTCCATCCGGGGCATGTTGATATCGGAGACGACCATATCGACATGCGGGTTTTGCTCGAGCGATTCCAGCGCCTCGAGACCGTCGCGCGCGAACACGAGCGCGAGCTGCCCTTCGCGGATCTGCCTGCGGAATTTCTGCAGGACCAGGGCCTCGAGATCCGGCTCGTCGTCGACGAAGAGGATGGTCGCAGTCATGCGGCTTGCTCGAGCCTCGTGTCGATCTCCTGCCGCAGCAGGGCAAAGTCGATCGGCTTGGTGAGAAGCCCGACGGCGCCGCGCTCGATCGCCTTCCGCCGCGTCTCGGCGTCGCCATAGGCCGTGATCATGATGACGGGAACGTCCGGGTGTGCGGCACGAACCTTCGGCAGCATGTCGAGCCCGCTCATGCCGGGCATGTTGATGTCGGACAGGATCAGGATCAGCGAGGGATCGCGAACCTCCGCGGCGCGCTTGAGCGCATCGGGCGCGGACGCGGCGAACTCCATCTGGAAGCGGCCGGCGCGCAGCTCGCGCCGGAACTGCTGCCGGAACAGCGCCTCGACGTCGGGTTCGTCGTCGACGACCAGGATGTAAACGTTCACGACTTGCCTCCGGAAGTGCCGCCCGCCGCCATCGTGCGTGGCAGGGTGATGATGAATTCGGTGAATACACCGGGCTCGGTATTCACGTCGATGGTGCCGCCGTGCTGTTTCACGACGATGTCATGACTCATGGACAGGCCGAGCCCGGTGCCCTCGCCGGCCGGCTTGGTGGTGAAGAAGGGATTGAACATCTTCTCTTTCACTTCCGGCGGAATTCCGGTGCCGTTGTCGCGGATGCGGATCTCGACCCTGGTCCCGCGGTCTTTGGTCGTCACGCGCATGGTGGGCTCGAAAGCCTCGCCTGCGCCCTCCTTGCGCTTGGCAGTCGCATAGAAACCGTTCGAGATCAGGTTGAGGAAAACGCGCGTGATCTCCTGGGGATAGATGTCGACCATGCCGGCGGCAGGGTCGAGCTCGCGCTCGAGCGTGACGTTGAAAGCCGGCCGTTCGGCGCGCGCGCCGTGATAGGCCAGGTTGAGGCTTTCCTCCACGACCACATTGATGTCAGCGGCGCGATGCTCGCCGGAGCCCTCGCGCGAATGCAGCAGCATGTTCCTGACGATGGAATCGGCGCGCTTGCCGTGCTGCACGACCTTTTCGAGGTTGCCCCTGAGCATGCCGGTCAGCTCGTCGACTTCTTCCCTGGTCTTGCCGTCGAGCTTTGCCGCTTTGAGCACCTCGTTGAGCTCGTCGATCAGCTCGGTCGACAACGCCGAGAAATTGTTGACGAAATTGAGCGGGTTCTTGATCTCGTGCGCGATCCCGGCGGTCAGTTGACCGAGCGAAGCGAGCTTTTCGGTCTGGACCAGACGGTCCTGCGCCGTGCGCAACTCATCAAGCGACTGCGACAACTCTCTGGTGCGCTCCTGGACCTCCTCGAACAAGCGGACGTTTTCGATCGCGATAAGCGCTTGGTCTGCAAAGGTCGTCGCGAGCTCGACCTGCTTGTCGCTGAACGGCCGCACCATGTGCCTCGTCAGAACGAAGACGCCGATCGGCGTTCTCTCGCGAAGCAGTGGCACGCCGAGCATCGTGCGCACGTTGGCGCGTCTCCGCGCCGACGAGGGCGCAAAGTCCGGATCGGCCTGCACGTCCCGGACATGGACCGTCTTGGCCTCGAGCAGCGTACGCCCGACCACACTGCCCCGTTCGGGCACCGAAGCAAAGGTGCGGAGCTTGCTCTCCTGTTCGGCGTCGAGCCCGCAGGCCGCCGCCAGGTAGAAGACGCCATCGCTCGGCCGGAAGATCGTCCCTTCGTCCGCGTCGCACAAGCGAGCGGCCGACCCGACCAGCGTGTCCAACACGGTCTGCAGATCGAACGCCGAGCGGCTGATGACCTTCAACACATCGGCGGTCGCCGTCTGCTGCTGCAGGGACTCGCTCAATTCCGCAGTTCGCCGTTCGACCTTGTTTTCGAGGTCGGCATAGGATTCCTGCAGGCGCGCGCCCATGTCGTTGAACTGGTTGGCGAGGCCTTCGAGCTCATCGCCCGTCCGGATCGAGATGCGCTGGGAGAAGTCGCCGCCGCCCATCCTTTCGGCGCCGCTGCGCAGCGCCTGGATCGGCCCGACCATCCGGCGCGCGAGGAATATCCCCGCCAGCACCGCGAAGATCGACGCCGCGAGCAGCACGATCGCGAGCCGCTGCAGCGAAGCGTAGAGCGATGCATACGCCTCCTCGACCGGCAACTCGACGAACATGGTCCAGTGCAGCGGCTCGATCGGCGCCGATGCGGTCAGGACCTTCTGGCCCTGGATGTTGCGCGCTTCCTGGAGCGCATCCGGCATGGTACCGCCGGCAGCCTGCGCTGCGCGCACCTGTGCAAGGCCGGACATGTCCGTGTTGCGCAGCACGAGACTGATGTCGGGATGCGCGATCAGGCGGCCTTCCGGGCCGACCACATAGGCATGCCCGTGCAGGCCGACCTTGATCTGCGAAACCACGTCCCAGATCAGCTTGAGATTGACCTCGGCAATGCTGACACCGGCGTCCTTGCGCGCGCCGGCGAGGGCCAGCGTCATGTAGGGCTCGGACTCCCGGCGGAAATAGACCGGCCCGTAATAGACCTTGTGCGCGACGGCCTCGGTAAACTTCGGATCGCTGGACAGGTCGATCCCGCTCTCGATCGCGTCCATGGCGAGCCGCGAGACCCGCAGCCGTTCCTTGCCGGTCGAATCCACCTGGGCAAGCTCGGTGATGGCAGGCACCTGGCGCAGCAGCCGGAGCGCGTCGAACCGGCGCTGCTCGATCGAACCCGCCGACCACGGCAGTTGCGTGGTCCAGCCGAGCTGGCTCTCGATCTCCTTGACGAACTGGCCGATCTTGGCCGCCGCCGCCTCGGCCTGTTCGTGCTGAACCCGGATCAGCGACGCCTTGTGCTCGCGGTAATAGAAGAAGACCTCGAACAGGCCGTTGGCGAGCAGCGCTATGGCGACGACGGCGACGAACAGCGCGACATATTTGGTGAACAGCCTGGTCCTGATCCCTCGTCCCGCAGCCGCGCCGAAGGCAGCACTGGCCGGAGCGGGGCTCGGCAGCGTGCTGGCTTGCGGGGTATCGGGATGGAGGGAGAGGCTCATCCCGCGGAACCTAGCAAGAAGACCTGCCCTTGTCTCTCGCAGGCGCGGGAAGGCCACAGTCCGCTGCGCCGGATGGCTAATACGATGACGGAACGAAAAAGGGGCGGCAACGGACCCACCGCTGCCGCCCCTCTGGTTCGTTTGCGAGCCGGCTCAGGTCGGCCGCAGGGCCTTGGCGCCGAGATCGAGCTCGTTGACCTGCTTGTTCCGCTCGGAATCGGCGGCCGCGCGGTGGTCGGTCGCCAGCACCACGTAGACGGCCGGCAGCACGAACAGCGTGAACAGCGTGCCGATCGACATGCCGGCCACGACGACGAGGCCGATCGAGAACCGGCTGGCGGCGCCTGCACCGGTCGCGGTCAACAGCGGAATCAGGCCGGTCACCATCGCGGCCGTGGTCATCAGGATCGGCCGCAGGCGGATGCGGGCCGACATCTCGATGGCCGAACGGCGGTCGAGCCGCTCGTTGACCTGGAGCTCGTTGGCGAACTCCACCATCAGGATGCCGTGCTTGGTGATCAGGCCGACCAGGGTGAGCAGGCCGACCTGGGTGTAGATGTTCATGGTCGCCACGCCGAAGAACAGCGGGATCAGCGCGCCGACGATCGCCATCGGCACCGAGATCATGATCACGAACGGATCACGGAGGCTCTCGAACTGCGCCGCCAGCACCAGGAAGATGATGATCAGCGCGAAGCCGAAGGTGATCGCGAGCTGGTTGCCTTCCTGAACATACTGCCGGCTGTCGGCAAGATAGTCGTGGCTGAAGCCCTGCGGCAGCTTCTTGGCCTCGCCTTCGAGGAAGTCGACCGCCGCGCCGACGGTCACGCCGGGCATCGGCACCGCCGAGAACGTCGCCGAGTTAAGCTGATTGTAGTGCGTCAGCGAGTTCGGGTCGGTCTTGGTCTCGATCGACACCACGGTCGACAGCGGCAGCTGCTGGCCCGTATTGGTCGTCACGTAGTAACCACCGAGAGATTCCGGCGAGAGCCGCTTGGCGCGCGGCACCTGCGGAATCACCTGGTACGACCGGCCCTCCAGATTGAAGCGGTTGACGTAGTTGCCGCCAAGCAGGACCGCGAGCGTGGCGCCGAGGTTCTGCATGTTGACGCCGAGGTCCTGCGCCTTGCTGCGGTCGATCGTCACCTTCACGTTCGGCTGGTTGAAGTTGAGATCGCTGTCGGAGACGATGAACATGCCGCTCTTGCGCGCTGCGTCCTTCAGCTTCTCCATCTGCTCATAGACGGTCTGAAAGCCCGCGGTGGAGTTGATCACCATCTGGACCGGCAGACCGCCCGGCCCGCCCGGCAGCGGCGGCAGGTTGAACGCGAAGGCCTGCACGCCCTCGATCTTGGAGAGCTCGGCCTGCACCAGCGGCTTCAGGGCGATCGACGAGCGCTTGCGCTCATCCCAGGGCTTGAGCAGCATGCCGGCGATGCCGCCCTGCGGGCCGTTGATGCCGTTCAGCACGAAGCGCAGGTCGGTCTCGGGAAACTTTGCGAATTCCTTGTCGAGCTTCTCGCCGTAGAAATCGACATAGTCGATGTTGGCGTATTTCGGCGCCTTGGTCACCGCGAACACGATGCCCTGATCTTCCTCGGGCGCCAGCTCCTTCGACGTGTGCATGTAGAGGAAGCCGACCAGACCGAGGATGGTAACCGCGAACAGGCCGGTGATCGCCTTGTAGTCGAGCGAACGGTCGAGCCTGCGGCCATACCAGCGCGTCAGCGCACCGAACACCTTGTTGACGGCCTTCGCGAAGCGGCCCTCTTCGGTGTTCTTCAGCAGCACCGAGCACATCATCGGCGACAAGGTCAGCGCGATCACGCCCGACACGATCACCGAGCCGGCTAGCGTGAAGGCGAATTCGCGAAACAGCGAACCGGTGAGGCCGCCGAGAAAGCCGATCGGCGCGTACACGGCTGCGAGCGTGATCGTCATCGAGATGACGGGCCCGACGATTTCGCGCGCGCCTTGCAGCGACGCCTGGACCGGCGTCTTGCCCTCCTCCAGATGGCGATGGATGTTCTCCACCACGACGATGGCGTCGTCGACCACGAGACCGATCGCCAGCACCATCGCGAGCAGCGTCAAGAGGTTGAAGCTGAAGCCCAGCGCCAGCATCAGGGTGCAGACGCCGATCATCGACAACGGAATGGTGACGACGGGAATGATGACCGACCGCAAGGAGGCCAGGAACAGGAAGATGACCACGATCACGATGATCACGGCTTCGCCCAGCGTCTTTTCCACCTCATCGATCGAGGACTGGATGAACTTGGTCGAGTCGTAAGCGACCTTCATCTTCATCGACGGCGGCAGATTGCGCTCGAGCTCCGGGAACAGCGCGCGCACGCCCTTGACCAGTGTGAGCGGATTGCCTTGAGGGGTCGCCTGCACGCCGATGAAGATCGCGTGCTCGCCGTTAAAGGCGACGCTCGCATCCGTGCTTTGGGCTGCAAGCTCGACGGTGGCGATATCGTCCATCCGCACGAAACCGCCGTCCTTGGCCTTGACGATCATCTTCTTGAACTGATCGACACTGGTCAGGCCAGTATTCGTCGAGACGTTCGAGACGATCAGGTAGCCCTTGGCCTGGCCCGCTGCGGACTGGAAATTATTGGCCTGGATGGCAGCCGCGACGTCCGCCGGCGACACGTTACGCCCGGCCATCTTCTCGGGATCGAGCCACAGCCGCATTGCGAAGGTCTGGCCGCCGAGAATGTCGGCGGAAGCCACGCCGTCGACCGTCGACAGCACCGGCTGCACGACGCGCGTCAGATAATCCGAGATCGCCGAGCCCGAGAGCTCCTCGGACGAGAAGCCGAGATACATCACAGCCGTGGTCTGGCCCGTCGTCTTGGTGACGATCGGGTCGTTGGATTCCTTCGGGATCAGGTATTTGACCGAATTGGTCTTCGCCAGGACTTCGGTGAGCGCCTGGTTCGGATCGAAGTTCAGCTTGATGTAGACCTGGATCGTCGAGGTGCCGAGCACCGAGGACGAGGTGATGTAGTCGACGCCCTCGGCGGAGGCGACCGCCTGCTCGATCGGCGTCGTGATGAAGCCCTGAATCAGGTCCGCAGACGCGCCGGGATAAACGGTCGTGATGTTGATGACCGTGTTCGACAGTTTCGGATATTGCCGGATCGGCAGCACCATCGCCGCGCGGAGGCCGATCAGCAGGATCAACAGGCTGACGACGACCGACAGGACCGGGCGTTTGATGAAGATGTCGGTAAAGCGCATCGCGGCGATCTCGATTTATATGTCTCAAGAAAAGTGATCCGGCCGAGCCGGATCACTTGAGTGTCATGGATCAGTAGCGCGGCGGCTGCGCCGGGATCTGCGGGGCCGGGTCGGTCGAAATCGACACCGCCGCGCCCGATTGCAGCTTGAGCTGGCCGACGGCAACGACCTTGTCGCCCGCCTTCAGGCCCTTGACGATTTCGACACGGCCTTCGACCCTGTTGCCGGTCTGCACGAAGGTGCGCACCGCGGAGAGACTGGTCTTGCCGTCCTCTCCCTTCTTCTCGGTGATCACGAACACCGAGTCGCCGTAGAGCGTGTAGTCGACCGCCGTCTCCGGAACGGTGATCACGGCCGGCTTGTCCGGCAGCACCACCGTGGTGGTCACGAACATGCCGGGCTTCAGGATCTTTTCCGGATTGGCAACCGTCGCCTGCACGCGGATGTTGCGGGTGTCGCTGGCGATCTGCGGCTCGATCGTGGTGATCTTGCCCTCGAAGACCCGGCCCGGATAGGCATCGACCTTGAGCCGGACGGTCTGGCCGACCTTGAGGCTGCCGGAATCCTTTTCGGTCACGGTGAAGTTGGCCCACAGCTCGGACAGGTCGGTCAGCGACACGATCGCGGTACCTGCCGTCAGATACTGACCGACTTCGACCTTGCGGACACCGAGATCGCCGGCGAACGGCGCACGCACCAGCTTCTGGGAGATCAGCGCCTCGGTCTTGGCAATGCCGGCCTGCGCCTGGTCGTAGGCGGCCTGGGCGGAATCGACGGTCGCCTGCGGGCCGAACTGGCGCGAGGCCAGCTGCTTGGCGCGATCGAGCGATAATTGCGCGACGGTCGCCTGGGCCTTGTAGTTGGCGAGGTCGCCCTGCTCCGGAGCGTCGAACAGCTGCACCAGCGGCGTGCCGGCCTCGACACGCGTGCCCGGCTGGAACTTGATCTCGGTGACGCGGCCGTTGACGTCGGCGCTGACGTCGACCTGATGCACGGCGACGAGGCCGCCGACCGCGGTGAGCAGGTTCGGCACCACCTCGGACTTCGCCTCCGCCGCGCTGACGGCGGTCGGCGGCGGCTTGTTGTTGGCGAAGAACTGCTTGATCATCTGGCCCCGGAAGTAATTGAACCAGACGAGGCCGCCGACGAGCACGGCCAGCAGCGTGCCGACGATGATGAACCAGAGCACCGGCCGGACCGGACGCTTGGGAGCCTTGTTGTCGATCGGTTCGCCCGAAATCTTGTGTTCGGTTACGATGTTCATGTCATGCACTTTCTGCAATCGCCGGCCTGCCGGCATCCGCAGCCTGATTGTGGCCCAGATGCGAAGCAATTGCGGCGTCGTTAAGTCCGATACCCCTCAGGAGAAACTCACACAGCTGCCGCTCGAGGTCTTCAGCTTTGCCGTAGACGAGGCAAGGCGTGGACGGCAGCCTGGTCAGCGCTGCGGTCATCACCGTGTGATGCGCAAACCAGAACAGGTTGAGCGGTTCGCCGCTGCATGGGCGCGCGTCACCGCTGGCAACGGCACGTTCGAGCGAGGCGACGAAGATCGCGCCGATCAGCGTCTCGATCTTGGCATATAGCAAACGAGCGAATTCGCCATCATCCAAATGGCTCGTGGCCATCAGTCGCAGGCGCTGCGCCTCTTCCTGATCGGGCCCGTCGGCCATCTCGAGAAAATGCGCGACCATGCCGCGAATGATTTCGACCAGCGTGGCCGTTGACGGCTCGCGTTCGAGCAGTTCGGTCAGCGCCGGATCCGCCTCGCATTCGTCGCTGAGGATTTCGGCGTAGAGCGCCGCCTTGGACGGGAAATGCTTGAACAGCAAGGCCTCGGAAATGGCAGCCGCGGCCGCCACGCTCTTTGTCGTGGTGCCGGTATAGCCATGTCGGGCAAAGCAACGCTTCGCGGCACCGAGGATCAATTGACGCCTCAGGTCGCTCGTCATACGCAATGAGCTCATGGCAGTGAGTAAGCACTCACCCACGTAAAAGTCAAGCACTATGTTGCAACGCAACCTAAGTGCGTTGCAAATTCAGGGGAAATTCGCTCCGTTTGCGCGGGCCGCGTGCAGGACCTGAGCGCCGCAGGGACGGACCCACCCGCCCCTAGATCGGCTGAAAGCCGAGGTCGCCCCGGATGCGGTTGAGGATGTAGGTGCCGTCCCGGGTCGGCAGAATCCGCTCCAGGCTGGCGTTGTCGATCTTTACATTGGCAAATCGGGGCCCGGCCGAGACGTCATGGACGGCTTTGGCGAAAGCCTCGACCTCGGCCATGGTCGAGATCGCGCAAGCATCCTTGATGCCGCAAGCCCTGGCGACGCCGACGAGGTCGGCGGCGGTGGAGGTGTGGCTGGTCTGGCCGCCGGTCTCGCCATAGGCCTCGTTGTCGAGCACGACGATCGACAGGTTTGACGGCTTCTGCAGACCGATGGTGGCAAGGCTGCCCAGGCCCATCAGCATCTCGCCGTCGCCGGTGATGACCAGCACAGGCATTTTCGGCTGCGCCAGCGCGAGGCCGAGGCCGATCATGGCAGCGCCGCCCATGCCGCCCCAGAGATAGAAATTGCGGGCGTGGTCTCCCGCCGCGCACATGTCGTTGGTGGAGGCCCCGAGGCCACCGATCGCGACGACGTCCTTGCGGTTCGCCAGCAGCGTGGAGACCACCTGGCGGCGGTCGAGGAGATTGGCCTTGCTCATTTGGTGAAAACCTTGGCGCCGATCAGGCGCTGCGACAGCAGGACGGCGGTGGGGGTGAGTGCGTTGTAGGCCTGCGACGCAGCGGCCTCCAGCACGGCCGGCACCTCGGCCGCGTTCGAGGCGCGCAGCACCTGGACGCCCGAGAGCTCGAACACGCCCTGCGTGGTCGATCCCATCGGCACCTGCCAAGGATTGAACTCACCCCACTCGCCGCGCATGGTCACCAGCGTCAGGAACGGAAAGCGCAGGATCGGGATCAGCGACAGCATGTTGATGCAATTGCCGACGCCGCTCGACTGCATCAGCAACACGCCGCGCTGTCCGCCCGCCCAGGCGCCGGCGAGCAGCGCCACGCCCTCCTCCTCCGTCGTCAGCGAAATGCCGCGCATGGTGGAGGATGCCAGCACGCGCTGGATCAGCTTCGAATGGCCGGCGTCCGGCACGTAAGGCACCTGCCGCACGTCGAAACGTTGCAGGGTCGCGAAAATATCATCGGGCCAATTCGGCGCCGTGTCGGCAGCCTCAGCGTGGGCGTGCATTTTCCTGTCCAGTCGGCTAGCAAGGTGCAGCGACTGTAGACGCAGGCATGCGCCGATCAGAACAACAAAAACGGCATAACGGCTTTAACCGGCGAGTATAACGGGATGAACGCAGATGCGAAGGCGCTGGCCGCCAGCTTCGACCTCGAGAAGCTGACGCCGGAATTCTACGACGACCCCTATCCGACTTATCGTGCACTGCGGGAGAACGAGCCGGTCAAGCGCCTGCGCAGCGGCACCGTGTTCCTGACCCGCTACGACGACCTCGTCACGACGTACAAGAACACGAAGTCGTTCAGCTCGGACAAGAAGCGCGAGTTCGCGCCGAAATACGGCGATGCGCCGCTCTACGAGCATCACACCGCCAGCCTCGTCTTCAATGATCCGCCGTCGCATACCCGCGTGCGCCGCCTGATCATGGGCGCGCTGTCGCCGCGGGCAATCGCGGGGATGGAGGGCAACATCGTCAAGCTGGTCGACGGCCTGCTCGACGCCATCGCGGCCAAAGGCCATTGCGAATTGATCGAGGATTTCGCCGCATCGATTCCGATCGAGGTGATCGGCAATCTGCTTGACGTGCCCCATGACGAGCGTGGGCCGCTGCGTGACTGGTCGCTGGCGATCCTCGGCGCGCTTGAACCGGTGGTGTCATCTGATGCGGCCGCGCGCGGCAATAAGGCGGTGACGGATTTCCTAGCCTATCTCCAGACGCTGGTGGCGCGCCGGCGCGACAAGCCCGGCAATCCCGAGCGCGACGTGCTGACGCGCCTGATCCAGGGCGAGGAGAATGGGGAGCGGCTGACCGAGAAGGAGCTGTTGCACAATTGCATCTTCCTGCTCAACGCGGGGCACGAGACCACGACGAACCTGATCGGCAACGGCCTGGTCGCACTGGACCGTCACCCGGACCAGAAGCAGCAGCTGATCGACAACCCCGACATGATCAAGACCGCGGTCGAGGAGATGCTGCGCTACGAGAGCTCGAACCAGCTCGGCAACCGCATGACCACCGAGAAGGTCGAGCTCGGCGGCGTCATGCTCGAGGCCGGCACGTCGGTGACGCTGTGCATTGGCGCGGCCAATCGCGATCCCGCGCAGTTTCCGGACCCGGAACGTTTCGACATCGCGCGCACGCCGAACCGGCATCTGGCCTTCGCCACCGGCGCGCATCAATGCGCCGGTATGGCGCTGGCGCGGCTGGAGGGCGCGATCGCGATCTCGCGCTTTCTGGCGCGCTTTCCGAACTATGCCGTAAGCGGAAAGCCGGTGCGGGGCGGACGGGTGCGTTTTCGCGGATTCTTGAGCGTGCCCTGCGCGATCGGATAAGGGGCCTCACAACAAAAATTGCGAAAACAACCCCATGCACAGTAGCCACTGCTTTGATGTATCTCGGTAATCACCAGCGCTGGAGCGCGGTGCCCTGATACCTAAATCACCGCTTTGTGCCGCGCGATGCAGGTGCGCAGCACCTCATCCATCGGTTTGCCCCACCAGTCATTGGAGAAGATCTCGATCTCGGAATAGCCGGCATAGCCCTGCGCCTCGACGGCAGCGCGCGCCGATTTGATGTCGATGACGCCGTCGCCCATCATGCCGCGGTCGTTGAGGATGTCTTTTGTCGGCACCAGCCAGTCGCAGACATGGAACGCGAGCAGGCGATCCTTTCCGGCGCGCGCGATCTGGCTCATCAGCTCGGGATCCCACCAGATGTGATAGACGTCGAGCGCGACGCCGAGCATGCCGCTGCGGCCGGGGTCGAGCCGGTCGCAGATGTCGAGCGCCTGCTTTGTCGTGTTCACGCAGGCGCGATCGGCAGCGTAAGCCGGATGCAAGGGCTCGATCGCCAGCGGCAGGTTTGCCTGTTTGGCGTAGTCGAGCATGTCGGCCAGCGCTTCCTCCACCTGCCCACGCGCCGCGACGAGATCCTTGGAAGCCTCGCTGCCCGGGCGCGAATATTGCGGCAGGCCGCCGACGACGAGTACGATGCAGGGCGCGCCCAGCGCCTTCGCTTCATCGACACAGCGGCGATTGTCGTCACGCACCTCGCCCCGGCGCGAGGCGTCCGATGTGAACATGCCGCCACGGCAATAGCCTGAGAGATCGAGGCCGGCCTCGCGCACCGCGCGCGCGGCGCGATCGAGCCCAACGGCCGAGACCTGCTCGCGCCAGGGATCGATGGCGCGGATGCCGTGCTTCGCACAGGCATCGATGATCTCGACGAGGTTGCCCTGCTTGCGGACGGTCGCCGTATTCAGCGAGAGCCAGCGATGGTCGGACGAGAAATCGCGCATCAGGCTTCAATCCCGTGGGTGGCGAGCACGGTCTTCATCCGCTGCGTCGCGAGTTCGGGATTGGCGAGCAGGCCGGCCTTGTCGGCCAGACGGAACAGCTCGGCCAGATGCAACGTGGAGCGCGTGCTCTCCTGTCCCCCGATCATGGTGAAATGGTCCTGGTGGCCGTTGAGATACGCCATGAAGACGACGCCGGTCTTGTAGAACCGCGTCGGCGCCTTGAAGATGTGGCGCGACAGCGGCACAGTCGGCCCCAGCACATCATGGAAGCCGGTCTCATCGCCGGCCGCAAGCCGCGACAGCGCGTAGGACGCCGCCGGTGCGATCGCGTCGAAGATGCCGAGCAGCGCGTGCGAGAAGCCCTGTTCGTCGCCTGCGATCAGCTCCGCGTAGTTGAAGTCGTCGCCGGTGTACATCTTGATGCGCTTGTCCAGGCGCCTGCGCATGTCGATCTCGCGTTGCTTGTCGAGCAGCGAGACCTTGACGCCGTCAACCTTGGCAGCGTTGCCGTTGATGATGGCCACCGCCGTGTCCATCGCCTTGTCGAGATCCCTCGTGCCCCAATAACCCGTCAGCGCCGGATCGAACATGTCGCCGAGCCAATGGATGATCACGGGCTCACGGACCTGCGACAGCACGCGATCGTAAACCTTTGCGTAGTCATCGGCATTGCGGCCGAGCTTGGCGAGCGCCCGCGACGCCATCAAAATGATGCGGCCGCCGACCTTCTCGACCGCCGAGATCTGCTCCTCATAGGCGCGGATCACGTCATCGATGGTCCTGGCGTCCTCGACCGCGAGGTGATCGGTACCCGCACCGGAGAACACCAGCGCATTGCGTCGCTTGGCGGCGCCGACCGAGCGCGTGATCAGCTCCAGCGATGTCGGCCAGTCCAGGCCCATGCCGCGCTGCGCAGTGTCCATGGCTTCGGCAACGCCGAGACCGAGATCCCAGACATGCTCGCGGAAGGCGATGGTCTTGTCCCAGTCGACGGCAACGGAGAGCCAAGGATCATTGTCGGCGAAGGGATCGGCGACCGTATGCACGGCCGAGAAGGCGATGCGGTTCAGCGGCCCCTCGAGCTTTGCGGGAAATGTACGCGAGGCCGCGAGGCGGTAGGTCTCGATCGAGCGATCGGCCTTCGGCAGCTTGAGCGACAGGGATGAGATCGGCAGGACGGGCTTGTTCATTTTGGACCTCTCCCCGTCATTGCGAGGAGCCCGCGACAAATTGCGAAGCAATTTGCGCTGGCGACGAAGCAATCCAGACCGCCTCTGCGGAAAGACTCTGGATTGCTTCGCTTCGCTCGCAATGACGGCTTGGTAAACATCGGGGCTTGTCCGAGAAATCTCACACCTTGATCGGCGCGACGTCGATCCAGCGCCGCTCCTTCCAGCTCTTCAGCGCGCATTCGGCAAGCTGCACGCCCTTGGCGCCTTCGAGCAGCGTGAACTTGTAGGGAGCATCCTCGTAGACGTGGCGGATGAACATCTCCCACTGCTCCTTGAAGCCGTTGTCATAAGCGACATTGTCGGGCAGCTTCTGCCAGTCGCCGTAGAAATCGTGCAGCCGCTTCTCGTCGGGATTCCACACCGGCCTCGGGGTCGCCTGCCGGGCCTGGATCATGCAGTCGGTGAGGCCCGCGACCGCCGAGCCGAGCGTGCCGTCGACCTGGAAGGTGACGAGGTCGTCGCGGTAGACGCGCGTGACCCAGGACATGTTGATGTGCGCGATGACCCCGCCCTCGAGCTGGAAGGTCGCATAGGCGGAATCATCCGCGGTCGCCTTGTACTTCTTACCCTGCTCGTCAAAACGCTCGGGGATGTCGGTGTTGCCGATGCAGACCACGCTTCTAACGTTGCCGAAGAGATTGTCGAGCACGTAGCGCCAGTGGCAGACCATGTCGAGGATGATGCCGCCGCCGTCCTCGTCGCGGTAGTTCCAGGACGGCCGCTGCGCCTCCTGCCAGCCGCCCTCGAACACCCAATAGCCGAACTCGCCGCGCACCGAGAGGATGCGACCGAAGAAACCGCTATCGCGCAGGAAGGCGATCTTCTTCAGGCCGGGCAGAAACAGCTTGTCCTGCACCGTGCCGTGCTTGACGCCCTTGGCATTGGCGAGCTTCACGACCTCGACGGCTTCCTCGAAATTCGTCGCGATCGGCTTCTCGCAATAGACGTGCTTGCCGGCATTGATGGCCTGGGTCAGCAGGCCCGGGCGCGCCTGCGTCGTCGCGGCGTCGAAGAACATGGTGTCGTTCTTGTCGGCGAGCGCGGCATCGAGATCGGTGGTCCAGCGCGTGATGTTGTAGCGCTTGGCGAGCGCCTCGACCTTCTCGGCGCTGCGGCCGACCAGGATCGGATCGGGCATGATGCGGTCACCGTTCTTGAGGCGGACGCCGCCCTGGTCGCGGATCGCGACGATCGAGCGGATCAGATGCTGGTTGAGCCCCATGCGGCCGGTGACGCCGTTCATGATGAGGCCGAGACGTTGGGTGGTCATGCCGGATACTCCTGAAGTGATCTTGGCTGTTCGAGCGGGCGAAGCGCCGTCCAGTCCGGATGGACCGACGTCGCAAATCCCACTGTGTTGAGCGATCCCGTCAGGAGATCGCCGTTGTGAATGGAGAGGCGGATGCCCTGCCCGGCATCGGCGTAGAGATCGGGATGCGCGGCGGCGAAGGCCTGTGCCTCTGCGAGAGGCGTCTCGCCAAAGCCGCTGACATAGTGGTGGCCGTTGCGTTCGGCGTGGGGGACGCCGATGAAGGCGCCGAGCGCAAGGTCCTGCTGCACGGCGAGGCCCGCCTGGCAGGTCAGGTCTTCACCGGTCACGAAGAACCGTGCGCCACTTGCGCTCCATTTGGCCGCGCGTGTCGCATTGACGATGGATTTGTAGAGCCCCTTGCAGGATTTTGACGAGATGCCGCAATAACCGAGCGCACGCGCCGCGGGGAAAGCATCGTAGGAATCGTCGGCCTCGTCGATGATAAATCCGCGCGCGGCGAGCGAACCGAGTGGCGATTGCCGTGTGATGTCGCGTGGCATCGGCTGCTCGACATACAGCAGACGCGATGCGATCGGGTGCAAGGCGGCATCGTGATCGAGCCGATCCATCAGCGCCTGCAGCACGGCCAGGTCAGCGTACTGCTCGTTGGCGTCCAGCGTCACTTTGGTATCGCGCCCAAGCGCGTCGAGCTCCGTACCGATCCTCGCCAGCCGCGCAGCATCAGCAGCGGGATCGCCCGACAGTTTCAGCTTGAAGTAGCTTGCACCAGCATTCTCACGGGCATCGGCCACACCGCCCTCGCCTTCAACGGTGTCGTCGAGGCCGACGGTATGCCTGATCGCAACGCGTGGCAGCGGTTTGCGACCAGTAAGAAATGTCGTGAGGTCCGCGTCCTTCAGGTCCGGCGACAGCCGGGTATCCATGCCGGCAATGTTGCCGGCCATGCCGTCAAAGAAGTTGGTCTCCACACCGCGCAGCAGCGCATCGAGGATGGCTTTATCGATTTCAGCGGGACCATAAGCGGCGGCAAGCGGTGGAATGTTCTCTTTTGCACAAGCCGCGACCTGATCGCCGATACACGAGGCGTGCAGGCCGAACGCCGTCTGGAGGCCGGCTTGCGCCAGATAAAGCCCGCGCGCGATCTCCAGCGAGCGGCGCAGCCCGTCGACGGTCTGCGCCGGCGACAGCTCCGGCCGCTTGTCGAACCATTTCGGCACCAGCAACTCGGCGCTGGCACCGACCGCGCTTCCCCTGCCCTCCACCTCGATCTCGGCCCGCACGAACAGTTGCGGCGTCGCGTGAAGCGTGATCGCTCCAAACCGGAACGGCCGCGCGAACTGCACGGGACGTTCGAAGAAGGCGATGTCTCGCAGCTTCAGGCGCGGCGCCATAATTTCAGTCCAGCGAACCTTGCGAGAAGAAATGCTTGCGGATGCGTTGTACCAGCTCGGTAAAGACCGGATCGGCCATCACATCGAGCGAGCGCGGACGCGGCAGCGGCACGTCGTAGATCGCCGCGACCGCACCGGGCCGTTCGGTCATGACCAGCACGCGATCGGCGAGGAACACGGCCTCGGGAATCGAGTGCGTGATCAGCAGCACCGTCTTCTTCGTCTCGCGCTGGATCCGCATCAGTTCGACGTTCATGCGCTCGCGCGTCAGCGCGTCGAGGGCGCCGAACGGCTCGTCCATCAGCATGATCCTGGGATCATGCACGAGGGCACGGCAGATCGAGGCGCGCTGCTGCATGCCGCCGGAGAGCTGCCACGGCAGCTTCTTCTCGAAACCTTCGAGCCCGACCAGTTTCAGCAGCGACTTGGCGCGGTCGAGATATTCCTGCCGCGGCAGCCGCTTCATGTCGATCGGCAACATGACGTTGCCAAGGATGTTGCGCCAGGGCAGCAACAACGCGTTCTGGAAGACGATGCCGACATTGCCGTGCGGCGTCGTCACCTTCTCGCCCTCGACCAGGATCTCGCCCGTAGTCGGCGGCAACAGTCCCGAGATCAGCTTGAGCAGCGTGGACTTGCCGCAGCCGGAGGGGCCGACCACGACGAAGAACTCGCCGTCATTGATGTGGAAGTCGAGCGGCCGTAGCGACGGCACGTCGCCGTCGCGCGTCCTGTAGGTCTTGGATACGCCGGACAGCTTGATGCCGGACGCGTCGTTACCAGCGCGATCCGAGACCAGGCGCAGATGCGCGGCCGGTTGCGTATCGACTGGTTTGATCGCAGGATTCATCACAGCAGTCTCCGCCCGTCGTCCCTGCGAACGCAGGGACCCATACGCCGTGCCGGCGCGGTCGGGCACGCGGGGAGAGACCATCCGTAACCATCGCGGCCGGTGGTTATGGGTCCCTGCGTTCGCAGGGACGACAGCGGAAAATGATCGCTCACGAGCCACTCTTCGGCAGATAGTCGTTGGTGTAGAAGGCCTTCGGGTTGTCTTTTGCCTTGGCGTCGAGCCCGCCATATTCGACCAGCAGATTGACGGTCTCGGTCATGTTCTGGTCAGTGACCTGGAACGGGCGCTTGCCCTTGGTCTCCGCGGTCCGGTAGAGCGGGATGGTCAGCTCAAAACCCTGGGTCAGCGTGTCGATCTTGCCGCCCTTGGGGTTGGCATCGAGGATCGACTGCGCCGCCGCCTTCGGCTCCTTCTCGGCGGCTTCCACCGCCTTGGTCGTCGCCGACATGAAGCGGCGGACGAGATCGGCATTGGCCTTCACATAGTCGGCGTTGGCGATGATGCCTGATGAGACCATGTTGATGCCGTAGTCGGCGAACTTGATCGGATAGACGTCCTTGCCGGTGGCGTCCTTGATCTTCATGGACTGGTCCATGACGTAGCCGAGCAAGAGGTCAGCCTGACCGTTGATGACGGCGTTGAGCTTGGTCTGGCCGTCACCGGCAACGGTCTGGAAATCGCTTTCCTTCAGGCCGGTCTTCTTCAGGAACAGCGGCCAGATCTGGGTCATGGAATCGGCGGGCGTGATCGCCACCGTCTTGCCCTTGATGTCCTCGGGCTTTTTGATGTTCTTCTCGACGAAGCCCATGGCGGACATCGGCGAGGTCTGCAGCAGCACACCGGTCGCAACCACGGGCGCGCCCTTGATAGCGGCGCGCATCATGGTGGGCACGTCGACATAGCCGAAATCGGCTGTCTTGGCGGCGACGGCCTGCGTGGTCGCGGCCGAGCCGCGGCCTTCCTGGATCTCGAGGTCGATGCCCTCGGCGGCATAGATGCCCTTGGCCTTGCCGTAATAGAACGGCGCGTGCTCGCCATAGACATACCAGTTGAGCATCAGCACGACCTTGTCGGCTGCCTGCGCCGGCATCGCCGCAAACGCCATCAGCGCCACGGATGCAGCTCCAATCCACTTCCTCATCGTCACTCTCCCTGTCGTTGTTGCGTCGGCCGTTGGTGGCCGATCGATGCTTGAGTCTAAGAGGCGAAAATCACGTCCTCGCGCTGGCTGACGTGCCAGGGGATGACCAGCTTCTCGATCCGGTCGACGATCCAGAACAGGACCACGCCGAGCAGCGCCAGGATCACGAGCGCCGCGAACATTGTCGGCAGGTCGAAGGTGCCGATCGAGCGCTGCATCACATAGCCAATGCCGGAATTGGAGCCGACGAACTCGCCGACGACGGCGCCGACCACGGCGAGTGTCACGGACACTTTGAGGCCGGAGAAGATCGCCGGCAGCGCATGCGGCAGGTTCACCGCGCGAAATACCTGGAAGCGACTGCCCTGCATGGCGCGGGCGAGATCGACCATGTCGGGATCGACCGACTTGAAGCCCTGCACGGCGGAGACGACCACCGGGAAGAATCCAAGGAGGAATGCCGAGATCACCTTGGGAATGATGCCGAAGCCGAACCACACGACGAACAGAGGCGCGATGGCGATCTTCGGCACGGACTGGGAGAACACCAGCAGCGGATAGACGTAGCTTTCCACCGTCTTGGAGCCCGCGATCAGCATGGCGACGGGAATGCCGAACAGCGCCGACAGCAGGAAGCCGCAGACGGTCGCATAAGTCGTCGGCCAGGACTGGCGCAGCAGTTCCGGCCATTCGGTGCGCAGCACGGCAAGAACGTCGCCCGGCGAGGGGATCTGATAGGCGGGAATCCTGAACAGCCGGATCGAAAGATCCCAAGCGACCACGATGAACACCAGGAACAAGAACGGCCGAACCCAGGCGGCATTCAGCAGCTTGGAGATCGCATTTTGCGGCTTCGGCTCGGCCAAATTTCACTCCCGGCAGTCTTCTTCGTTGTGGGGAGAAATTAACCCGTTGGATAAATACTGTCCAGAGGTTTTCCCTGTGACGTTTTGCGGCGGGTTCCGGGGATCAGGTAGGGCGAAGGCCGCGCCAAATCCTCGGCGTCGTCCCGGCGAACGACGGGACCCATAACCACAGGAAGAAATTTGGCGCAGACTGGTCGTTCGGGATTAGCACCACGCACGATCGACAGATCACGCGGTATGGGTCCCGGCGTTCGCCGGGACGACGATGGACTAAACCGTCTGCGCCACCGCGGCGCGCGGCTTCGGCGCCTTCGCGATGTCGAACAACGCGGCCGAGCGCCCCGTCAGCGCCGCCAGCACGAGGCCGACCATGTGGGCCAGCCGCTCGTCCTTGGCCTTCTTGTCCAGCAGATCACGGCCGAAGATCACGCTGAGCGTAGCCGAGTTCGAGAGGTAGAAGAAGCAGAGCCCGGCGATCGAGATGTAGAGCTGCACCGGATCGACCGCGACCTGGAAGTCGCCGCTGTCGACGCCGCGCCGCACCACGGTGCGGATCATCTCGACGAAGGGCGAGTGCATCGACTTGACCTTGGTCGATTTCTTCAGGTGCTTTGCGCGCGCGAGGTTCTCGGTCTGCAGCAGCGACAGGAATTCGGGATTGCGCAGGAAGTAATTCCAGGTGAACTCGATCAGGCGGCGGATCGCCTCGGGCGGCTCGAGATGCTCGAGATCCAGCCCCCGCTCCTCGCTGCGGATCTTGTCATAGGCGCCTTCCAGCACCGTCAGATAGAGCTCGTCCTTGTTGCCGACGTGGTAGTAGAGCATGCGCTTGTTGGCGCCGGCCTTGGCCGCAATGCGATCGACGCGCGCACCGGCAAGGCCATGGGCGGAAAACTCCTGCTTGGCGGCTTCGAGAATGCGCAGCCGCATCCCCTCGGGATCGCGCTGCCATTTCAGAGTTCGCTTTGCCTTCGCCAAACCGGGTGCTCGCTGGGTGCTGTCTATACGCGTGTAACACGCGGGCGTCCGTTTGAGAACGATCTCGTGCCCCGGACGCAGCGCAGCGCTTCAGCGGTGCGCTGCAGAGCCGGGGCCCACGCCTCCGAGTGCGAGGTTTCGGCCGTCTGGGTCCCGGCTCTGCGCAGCAACGCAAGAGCGTTGCAGCGCGTCCGGGACACGAGAGCAATTACAAGCGGGCAGGCCGCCCCCTACTCCACCGGCTTCGGCGAGCGCTCCAGGAGCACCGTCTGAATCCCGCAGGTCCCGCTCCTGACCGTCATGATCCGCGTGCCCGGCTTGCGGCCGTTGCGCACTTCGGTGACGTCGAGGCCGGCGGCGATCAGGCGGGCGCGGGTGGCGTCGATGTCGGCCACGCGCCAGCTCAGGCCCCAGAGCCGATCATGTTGGGGATCACCGCCGGCGACGGGCCGACGCACCACCTCGACGATGAGGTCGCCGCAGCGGAAGAACATCAGCTGGCCCCAATCCTGATGCGAGCGGTCGAGCGCCAGGTCGAGCCCGAGCCGTGCGCCGTAGAGCGCGGCGGCACGTTCGGAATCCTCGGTGGTGGTCACGACATGGTCGAGGCCGTCGATCGGCGCGACATCGGTCACAGCCGAGACCGGGCGCTCGTCGGCAAGCTCGAGGAAGAACATGCGCACGCCGCGTGTGAGTTCCGTGGTGGCGCGCGTGCGTTTCCAATGCAGGACGGCGCCCGATTCGGCGTCGCTGCTTTCCACCTCGGTGACGGGATCAGGTTTCAAGGCCACCCGCTCCAGCCGCCGGTGCATCCTGCTCATGTCTGCGACACGAAAGCACAGGCTGGCGAGCATGCCCTCCTGGTCATCGAGCAGCGCGCGCATCCGGTCGGCCGTCGCTGTGAAGCCGCTCGGCGCCATCAGCTCGATCGTCATGTTTTCGAGAGTGAACAGCACGCGATCAGCGCCCTCGCCGGAATTCTGCCAGGCCGGCGCGCGGGCAAGCAGCGTCTGATAGGCCGCCTTGGCCGCATCGATGTCCCTGACCAGGACGACGACGTGATCGAGGCCCGTGATCATCTCTCCCCCTTTTGATCGGCCTGGAACCTGTGAGCCGAAACACGGCGTTTGTCCGGGCTTGGCATTGCCCGGTGATGGTCGTATTCCGGCCGCATGCTGACCTCAAGCGCTTCGGGCGGCAGTTTTGCGAATAATTTCAGCGATCCCCCGGCGGAACCGGTGCTACAGTACGCGCGTCGGCCGGGACCACAAAGCGCATGACGGACAAGCAATGCAGGCTCTCTTCATCGGACAGACCTATATCGACGTCGTCTTCATCACCGACCACATGCCGACCGGCGACGAGAAGCACGTGGCCTCGGACTACGCGGTCTCCTTCGGCGGCAACGCGGTGACGGCGGCGTTCTGCTGCGCCAAGCTCGGCATCGTGCCGGATCTGATCGCGACCGCGGCCAATGACTGGCTGGGGCGCATGTTCCAGGACATGTGCGCGAAATACGCGATCTCGCTGCACGGGCGGAAGGTGAACCAGTCCTCGCTCTCCTTCATCATGCCCAAGGACGGCAAGCGCGCCATCGTCCGCTGCCGCGACGACGAGCACATCCATCCCTTCCCGATGCTCAATCTCGGCGGCTGCCGCGCGCTGCATGTCGACGGCCATCAACCGGACGCCGCGCTCCACTACGCCAAGGTTTGCCGCGAGGCCGGCATTCTGACCTCGCTCGACGGCGGCGGCCTGCGCACCAACACGCATGAGCTCCTGGAGTATATCGACGTCGCCATCGTCGCCGAACGGCTGTGCGAGCAGATGGACCTGACGCCGGAGAAGATGCTCGACTATCTCAAGAGCCGCGGCTGCAAGATCGGCGGCGTCACCATGGGCGAGAAGGGATTGCTCTGGTACGACGAGACCGGGACGGTGCAGGTGATGCCGGCGATGCCGATCCCGCGCGAGCGCGTGATCGACACCAATGGTGCCGGCGACGTTTTCCACGGCGCCTATGTCTATTCCTACCTCGCCCATCCCGGCAAAAGCTGGCGCGAGCATTTTGATTTCGCCCGCGCCGCCTCGACCTTCAAGATCCAGCGCCTCGGCAACGAGGCCGGCCTGCCGACCCTTGTGGACATCGCCAAAGTCAGGCACGAGTTCGAGGTCAGGGTCTAGGATTTCGAAGGTCACATCATGGGGCGCGTCTTCATCGCCGGCAGCATCAACATGGATGTGGTGGCGACCGCCGATCGCCATCCGAAGGTCGGCGAGACCGTCGCCGGCCGGCAGGTGCTGTATTTCCCGGGCGGCAAGGGAGCGAACCAGGCGGTAGCGGCGGCGCGGCTCGGCGCACAGACCACGCTGATCGGGCGGCTGGGCAAGGATGCGTTCGGCGCGGAGCTGCGCACGTTCCTGGGCGCGCAAGGCATCGATCTCGGCTCCGTCCGCGACGCTGACACCCACACCGGCACAGCGATCATCACGGTCGCCGCCTCCGACAACACGATCGTCGTCGTTCCCGGCAGCAATGCGCAGGTCAGCGCGGACGATGTCGCAGATGCGGCGCTGGCGAAGGGCGATGTCGCCGTCAGCCAATTCGAGATTCCGCTGCCGACCATTGCCGCCTTCTTCCAGCGCGCCCGCGAGGCCGGCGCCACGACGGTGCTCAACCCGGCGCCGGCACAGAAGATGTCGAGCGAGTTGCTGGCGCTGGTCGACATCCTCGTGCTGAACGAGACTGAGCTCGGCTTCCTCGCCGGCACCGAGCTTTCGGACAGCGACGAGGCCGCAAGGATCATCGACGTCGCACGACAGCTTCAGGCGCGCGCGGACCAGACCATTTGCGTCACGCTCGGCAAGCGCGGCGTACTCGCGCTGGCGGGACACGAGGAATTTGCCGTGCCGGGCCGCGCGGTGAAGGCCGTTGACACCACAGGCGCCGGCGACTGTTTCGTCGGCGCTCTGGCAGCTCAGCTCGCCAGCGGCGCGGCTCTCCGCGCTGCCCTCACCTTCGCCAATGCGGCGGCCTCGATCAGCGTGCAGCGGATGGGCGCCGGGCCGTCGATGCCGACGGCCACGGAGGTCGCGGCTGTGCTTTAGCGCGAGCTGCGGCTTCCTTCACCTCGCCCTGCTTGCGGGGCGAGGGAGAAGATCGTCACGCCAGAGCGCTCTTCAGGTCGAAGCTTTCGTCGGCGGCCTGCTCCGGCGTGATCGAGCGGCCCATGCCCTGCAAGCGGCGGCCGAACATGTGGTCACCGGCGCGGTTGATCGATTCGATGCCGAGCAGTTGGTCGCCCTTGTAGCAGAACGCCGAAAACGCCTTCCTGGCGGGATCACCGCGCAGCACGACGCGGTCGTAGCCGGTGGTCAGCCCCGCGATCTGCAGCTTGTCGTCGCCCTGGTCGCTCCAGAACCAGGGATGGCCGTCATAGGGCTTCATGTCGCCGGTCAGCCGTGCGGCCAGGCAGCGGGCGTGGTCGGTGGCGTTCTGCACCGATTCCAGCCGCAGCGAGCCGCCAAAGCGCGGGCTTGCAAACAGCGCGCAATCGCCGATCGCGGAGATGTCGGGATCGGCGGTCGACAGATATTCGTCGACGATGATGCCGGCGGCAACCGGCAGCCCCGCCTCGGCCGCGAGCTCGATGTTCGGCAGCACGCCGACGCCGACCACGACGAGGTCGGCCGGCAGATGCCGGCCGTCGCTCAGGGAGACGCCGGTGACCTTGCCGCCTTCGGCCTCGATGGAGGTGGCCTGAACGCCGAGATGAATGCGGATGCCGGCCTCGCGATGGCGCGCCTGGAAATACTCCGAAACCTCGGCCGTCACCGCGCGCGCCATCACGCGCGGGGCAAGCTCGAGCACATCGACCTCGAGGCCCTTGATCCGCGCGGTGGCGGCGAATTCGAGGCCGATGAAGCCGGCGCCGATGATCACCGCCCGCGTCTTCGACGGCATGATCGCCCGCAGTGCCTCGCTCTCGTCGAGGATGCGCAGATATTTCACGTCCGGCAGGTTGGCGTTCGGCAGATCGAGCAGCCGGTTGCGCGCGCCCGTCGCCAGCACGAGATGGCCGTAATCGAGCGTGTCGCCCGAGGCGAGGTGCAGCTTGCGCTTCGGGCGGTCGATCGACACCGCGCGGCCTGCAATCAGCTCGATCTTCTGGTCCTGGTAGAATTTTTCGGGGCGGAACATCAGGCTCTCAGGGCCGGCCGAGCCCTTGATGTAGGCCTTGGACAGCGGCGGTCGCTGATAGGGCAGATGCGCCTCGTCATTGATCAGGCAGACGCGCCCTTCAAAGCCCGCCTGGCGCAGCGACGCCGCGACCTGATAGCCGCCATGGCCGGCCCCGACGATGATCACCGGACCGTCGCTCATCGGACAGCCCATTTCCGGAAGACACGAGCGTAACCCATGTCGTCTCCTCTCTCGCTGATTTTGGTTGCTGGCCTTACGAGGAGCCGGCGCTCGTGTCCGTCCCTTGGAAAAGGCACACCCATTTGAGCCTATCGTTCCATCGAGTGCAAGGGCAGTGAGGGATTGTCTCCCCCCGCCTTCTGCGATTTAGTCGCGACCAACCACCTCATGCCGGGGATATCCAGGATGCCAGCACCCGTCTCCCAGCCCGACGATCCCGCCCTGCTCAAGATCGACGGCCCGATCGCGACCATCACGCTCAACCGCCCCGCCGCCTTCAACTCGATCAACCTTGCGATTGCGCAAAAGCTCGAGCAGCTCGCGGCGTATATCGAAGGCGACGACGCCATCAAGGTCCTGGTGATCGAAGGCGAAGGCCGCGCCTTCTCGGCCGGCGGCGATCTGCAGACGATCGGCGCTGCGGCCGAGGCCAATACAGTGACGCCCGTGGTCGGCGAGCTCTTGAAGCACTATCATGCCTTCATCGAGATCGTCAGGCGCATGCCCAAGATCTCGCTGTCGAGCGTGCACGGCTCGGCGGCCGGCGCCGGCATGGGCCTCGCCTTCGTCACCGATCTCTGCATCGCCGCAGACGATGCCAAGTTCACGCCGGCCTATGCCAAGATCGGGGTATCGCCGGATGGCGGCTCCACGGTCGGCATCGTCGGTACGGTCGGCTCGCGTCGCGCGCTGCAGATCTTTCTCGCCGAGGACAATTTTACCGCGCAGCAAGCCCATGAATGGGGTCTGGTCGCCAAGACCGTTCCTGCCACCGAGCTGAAGGCGGCCACGCGGCAGCTCGCCGAGCGTCTGGCGCAGAACCCGCCCGCTGCCATCGCCGGCACCAAGCAGCTGGTCTATCAGGCCGCGACCACGCCGGTGAAGCAGCAGCTCGATGCCGAGGAGCACAAGATCATCATGGCGATGAACACGGAAGAATTCCGCACGGCCGTGAAGAAATTCACGAGCAAGTCGAAGTGACGCCCGCGCGCAGCTTCGTCGGCCTTCGTCACGGCGCCACCGACTGGAATCGCGAAGGGCGTTTCCAGGGCCGGACCGACAACCCGCTGAACGAGGACGGCCTGCGGCAGGCGCACGAGGCGGCGGACATGCTGCGCGGCATCGGCATCAGCCGCATCGTCGCAAGCCCCCTGGTGCGCGCGGCACGAACCGCCGAGATCATCGCGGCGGCGATTTCGGTCCCGCTGGAAATCGATGACCGCATCATCGAATTCGATTTCGGCAGCCTCGAGGGCCTCCCTGTCCGCGACGTCATGATCAAGCACGGCGTCACGTCGGCGACGGGCCTCGTGTCGATCCTGACGGGCGACGGGGAGAGCTGGGACGCCATGGCCGGGCGGTCGCTGGCTTGCGTCTCCGCTTGGCTGGAACGTCATCCCGACGACGACCTGCTGTTCGTCTGCCATGACGCGGTGATGCAGGCGATGGCGAACGCTTTGTCCGGCAGCTATTTCAAGAACAGCCACGCCACCCCGTTCCGCTATCTGCGCGACGCCGGGGGATGGCGGATCGAGCAAATCGTTATTGCGGACAGATATAGCCCGTCCCCGCCGGCGACTTGAAGCACCCGACCGATTCCGGCAGCACGTGCCGCGGCAGCCACAACACGACGCTGGGGAAGTAGATCGCGAACGCGATCGTGCCGAGGAAGACCAGGTAGATCGGCAACGCCGCACGCAGCGCCTTGGCAAAGCTGATGCCGACGAATTTCGACGCCATCAGCAACACCAGGCCATAAGGCGGTGTGATCAGACCGAAGGCGAGCGTTGCGATCAGCACGACTCCCATGTGGACCGCATTGATATCGCCGGCCTCCGTCAGCGCGTTGACCAGCGGCATGAAGATGATGATGGTCGGCACCGGCTCGATGAAGTCCCCGACCACGGTGAAGAGCAGCACCATCAGCAGCATGATCAGGTGCGGATCGTTGCCGGCGATCGACGTGATCCACTCGGCGATGTAGGTCGCGCCGCGCAGATAAGCCAGCATCCAGCCGAAGGCGTTGGCCGCGCCGATCGTGATCAGCGGCAGCGAGAAGATCAGACCAGCGAGGCAGAAATCGTAAGGGATCTTCCTGATATGCCCGCGATTGAGCGCGGGGATCACGACGAGCACGATCCAGACCACGGCGACGACGCCGGCCTCCGTCGGCGTGAACCAGCCGGTGAGGATGCCGCCCAGCAGAATGACCGGAATCATCAGCGGCAGGGCGGCATCGCCGGCCGCGAACACCACCTGCCGCAGCGGGGCGCGCGGCTTGCGCAGGCCGGAGGGGCCGAAGAAATAGCAATAGATCATCAGGCCGAAGCCGATCATCAGGCCCGGCACCACACCTGCCATGAACAGGCCGGCAATCGAGACGTTACCGACGGCGCCATAGACCACGGCGGTGATGCTCGGCGGCACCAGCGCGGCGATGGTCGAGGCCGAGGCGATGATCGCGGCGATGAAGGCAGGCTCATAGCCCTCACGCTTCATCGGGCCGCCCAGCGCACGGCTCATCACGGCGACGTCGGCGGTGGTCGAGCCCGACATCTCCGAAAAGAACATGCTGAAGACGACCACGACCTGCGACAGCCCGCCTCTGATATGCCCGACCAGCGACACCGAGAGATTGGCTATTCGCACCACTACATTGGCCGAGCTCATGAGTTCGCCGACCAGCAGGAAGAACGGGATCGCCAGCAGCGCCTCGGAATCGACGCCGTCAAAGATCTTCTGGATGATCGCGGCGAGCGAAACGTCCGACAGCAGCGCGCCGATGAAGACGCCGGCCATCAACGAGAACGGCACGGGCACGCCAAGGTATCCGAACGACAGGAAGCAGATCGTCATCAACGCCAGGACAATGGGTGCGCTCACGGTTGCGCCCTCATCTGTGCGTCGGTAACGACAGGCGCTCCGTCTTCCTCGGGAGGCTCGGGATGGTCAAAGCCGTTGCGCAAGCCGTTGACGAGCTGCTCGACGGTGAACAAGCCAATCAGCACACCCGACAATGGAATGATCGCATAGAGTGAGGCGATCGGCGTGCCCGACGGCAGGCGGAAGCTGCCGAAGCCGCGCAGATAATTCTGATAGCCGTACCAGATCAGGCAGAAGGCAACGCCGAGCACGACGATGCGGATGATGACTTCGACGACCAGCCGCGGGGTGCCGTGCATCGCCTCGGAGATCGCGGTGAGATAGAGGTGGTCGTTGCGCCGCGTCGCAGCCGCCGTTCCGATGAAGATCGCGTAGATGAACAGCGTCGAGGTGACCTCCTGGAGCCACAGCCAGGGATGACCGATGGTGCGGGTGACGATGTCGGCGGTGACCGACAGCGAGAAGCCGAAGCACAGCACGCCGCACAGGATCATCAGCGCAAGCTCGAGCCAGTCGAGCC